>Ga0081527_100018_pt1 | contig 188211 bp, 164 predicted proteins | sample HotLakmasection5_FD_70992 | JGI IMG/M metagenome (GOLD analysis project Ga0081527, IMG submission 70992) | Hypersaline microbial mat communities from Hot Lake, Washington, USA - Section #5 (SPADES assembly) (version 2) | ecosystem: Environmental > Aquatic > Non-marine Saline and Alkaline >...
GCCGGCTCTCTTTTGCTCTTGGTTTTGAGGGCGATGCCTTTAAAAAAGCCGTTAAATTCATCATGTCTCTCTATAACTTCTACGTTGAAAAAGATGCCGACATGGTGGAAATTAACCCGCTGGTTCTTACGCCGGACGGAGATGTGCTCGCCCTGGATGCCAAAGTAACCTTTGACGGGAACGCGATGTATCGCCATAAAGATATTGCGGAGCTCCGGGATACATCAGAAGAGAACCCCATTGAAGTGGAGGCCTCTAAATACAACCTCAACTACATTAAGCTCGACGGGAACGTGGGCTGCATGGTGAACGGCGCAGGCCTTGCCATGGCCACGATGGATATCATAAAGCTGTCCGGCGGCGAACCCGCAAACTTTCTGGATGTTGGCGGCGGAGCCAACGTGGAAACCGTAAAAAACGGATTCCGCATCATTCTGGATGACCCCAACGTGAAGGCGATTCTCATTAATATCTTCGGGGGGATTGTACGATGCGACCGCGTTGCCAACGGCGTTATCGAAGCCATCAAAGATCCCGAAATTGCCAAAAAGGTAGAAGGCGTGCCGATTATTGTGCGCCTGCAGGGAACCAACGCCGAAGAGGCCAAGGAGATTATTGACGGCAGCGACCTCAACGTAATTTCCGCCGTTCTGCTGAAAGAAGCGGCCGAAGAGGTTTCGAAGGTATTGGCAGCCTGATAACGACGTAACTTTTTAAGCGCGGGGGTTATTCTTCAATAACTCCCGCTTTTTTTTCGTCATATCTCATTCCAGCCCGAATAACACCTGACGAATCATTGCCACTGAGGCACTGAAAATCACAGAGTGTATCCTCATCTTATTGCCATTGCTCAATTAACAAATGCCAAAATAGACATTCAGCAGTTCTCTTTGGATCTATGGCGTGCAGTACGTTAAGGCGGGTGGCGGATTGGCGATGGAACCTTTACAGAATATCCACCGGGCTTTTGATGTAGTTTCCACCTTTGTTGATCACATGGGTATATATCATAGTCGTATTCAGGTTATTATGGCCGAGGAGTTCCTGGACGGTGCGGATGTCGTATCCGTTTTTGAGTAAGTGTCCCCGTTAGATATTAGATGATCCAAAGTATTTTTTCAGTCTATTTTTGATATATCTTTTACCCATTCCAGACTTCAGATATTTTTCTCTGGCTTTCGCATCCTCTTTGTTCAGGCAACCTTCAAAATAAATAAGCCTGAATGGCCTGCGATGTTTTGCAGATATATTTCTTCCTTTGTTATGCTCTTTAAGTCGCTTTTTTAAATTATTAGTATAGCCGGTATACCAATTTTGGTCTTTGATACTATGGAGAACGTATACATAATAGAATTCCATAACTGTCTAATTTCTAACGGGGTGTGTAGCAAATGAATGCCTTAGAGTATGTGGGCTTACTTTTTTGGTAATATTAGCTTCCCTGGCCGCTTTCTTAACGGCACGCTGAATGTTTTTTGGTGAAATATGATACCTGTGCCGGACACCCGATCTTGGATCTTTACGCAAGGTCCGTGCTGGAAAAAGATATTGCCAGGCGAGTTGCGTGCCAGCATCGGGGTACTTCCTGGAGAGAGCGTTCGGCAACATTGTTTTTCCATATCCTTTGGCAAGATCTTGTTGGTGCAGATTTTTCACTTTTTGGATCTGATGCTTCAAGACCCCGCCCAGTTTTTCGGGCAACATCGTAACCCGGTCTTTCTTTCCTTTTCCACTCCTTACGATTATCTGCCTGTAATCGAAGTCAATATCCTGTACCCTTAGCCTAAGTGCTTCCGATATTCGCAACCCGGAGCCGTAAAGCAGGGAACAGACAACATGTGGAACGCCATCCATATGCCGGAGCAGTGCCGCTACCTCATTTTTTGACATCACCGTTGGCAGATGCTTTGGCTTTTTTGCCCTTTTCAGGTTATCCAGGTCGCCCACGGGGGATTTTAGCACCTCTTTATACAGAAATACAATTGCACACAGTGCCTGGTTTTGCGTGGATGCGGCAACATTTCGCGATAATGCAAGGTGGTTCAGGAAGTTTACAATATCCTTTTCTTTGAGATTCTCGGGGTGATTCAGTTGATGGAACCGGATAAACCGAATAATCCATCTGCAGTAGTGTTTTTCGGTGCTATAGCTATAATTACGCCTGCGGATTTCCCTTCTAACTTTGTCGATGAGTTTCATACATATAGATCTTGATTTTTGGTTGCTATATGTATGATCTAAAAAACGGAGATCCCTTACAGAAAAATGTCTTATTTACGCTTTTATCGGACAAACCACCCAAACCAGATGTCGCGGAATATTAGAAGGAACAGGGTTTATTTGTAAATAACCTAAAACTAAACCACCCTGCACTGAAAGTACAGGGGTTTAGTGACGGACTAAAGTCCTATTCCAATATAAAGTCCGAGTCATCATCCTCATTCTTGCTTCTGTGGTGCTCTAGGTAGGATTGCACCATCTCATCCGTAATATTACCTGTACTCCACGCTCCGTATCCTGTCGCCCAAAAATGCCTTCCCCAGTATCGTTTCTGTAGTATCGGAAATTCTTGCTGTAGCAGTTTGGAACTTCGACCCTTCATCCGTTTGACTAACTGGCTTATTGCTGTTCGCGGTGGATACTCAATGTGAATATGTACATGATCTTTACTCACCACTCCTTTCAATATGTCCACTTCCTCGACATTACAGACTTGGATAATCAGTTCACGGCATCGCTTTTGTATGTCCCCTGTCAGCACATGATATCGATATTTTGTTACCCAAACGATATGACAGGTCAATCGTGTAGTTGTATGACTTCCTTTTCGCATTGGCTTTCCCATGATGCAAGGATACCAAATTTTAGACTTTTCATAACACTAAAGTTCTGCACTAAAAGTGCAGGGTTTTAACCCTCCTTTGAGACCAATAAAATATTCTACGACACAACAGCGACAATTAACCCGTCGCGGAATTATATGTTATAAAGCTGGAACTCTTAAAGCAATTATTCAAGAAGATTCGTCAAAGTTTTGTCTGCTTATGCTTATTTTCTATCGTTGTAACTTTCAACGTGTATTTCTTAGTACTCAAAATACTTGGCTCAGACTTTACGCAATTCACTAACTCTTTAACAAATTGAAAAGTAATTAATGGACGCTTATAGACATATAGAAATTGAGACTGCAAAAAAACATGGCGCAACGGCTAAGGGTTCAAGAAAGTCAATTGGAGACTTTTTGCTAAATAGTGATATTCAGAAGCCTGTAAATGTTAAAAGTAATAATATTGCAAAGACAAACTATTCGCCTAATATTATTTCTGCAAAAAGACTAATTAAGTGGCTTCAACAAGATGGGAATCAGTTGTATTTTATTTTCGTAAATTATAAAACGACAGAGACAGGAATTGAGGTAATTAGCGATTCAGGTTTAGTGCCAGTTGAACATTTGAGTTGGAACTGTTTAACTATTGAAGCACAAGGTTGGGGAGTAATCCAAATGTCAGGTAAATTAATAATTGACAAAAACCAGGATTTGAAGGGATTTTTTCGTGGTATGAAAAAAGCTTACGAGAAATTTATAGATAAGGAAACGCGAAAAATGGCCAAAATCAGAGAAATGATAAAAGATTTTTAAGAATTATGACCTATTTAGAAGCACATCTTACGGATATAGCTTTGGAGTTCTTTGTTGATAACCAAAATTCTTTAATGAATTACTTGGATATTAATTCTCAAATACAGAAAGTATGTGGTATCAATAATTTTTTTGAATCACAAGAAGAAGCAACAGAACTTCTAATAGAGATCAGAGAGAATCAATCCATTGTTTCAGAGCCAGACAGAAGAGAGTATGGAGACTTCCAAACAAATACAGTTTTATCTTCTCAAATAGCTAAGTATGTATACCAAAAAGACGAATTCATTGAGTTCGTTTTGGAACCAACCTGTGGTAAAGGCAACTTTCTCATATCCTGTATTTCCCAGTTTAATAATCTAAAAAAAGTAGTAGGCGTAGAAATTTATAAACCATATGTGTGGAAGACGAAATTTAGAATACTAAACTATTACTTATCCAATCCCCAAAGAAATAAGCCTTATATTGATATTATTCACGGCAATGCTTTTGATTTTGATTACTTTGAATTATCTAAATCCACGAAGCATCTAAAAACATTAGTTATTGGAAATCCTCCTTGGGTAACTAATTCTGAGTTAGGCTCTATCGATTCAAAAAACCTACCTCAAAAATCAAATTTTAAAAAACATAGTGGATTAGATGCAATGACGGGTAAGGGGAATTTTGATATAGGAGAATATATCTCTTATACAATGCTTAAATGCTTTGAAAAACATAATGGAATTTTCGCTTTTCTCATCAAAAACTCAGTAGTCAAAAATTTAATTCACGACCAAAGAAGAAATCGCTTCCAAATTGGAAATTCTGAAAAGCTTAACATTGATTCTAAAAAAGAATTTAATGTTTCTGTAAATGCCTGCTTATTTCTAACTTATTTAAATTCTTGCTCTGACCATACATGTAAAGAATTCGATTTTTATAGTCGAGAGATGATCACAACATTTGGTTGGTACAAAGACAAGTTTGTGAATTCAATTGATGATTACGATAAATCAAGCTTTATTGATGGTAAATCAATTTTTACTTGGCGGTCAGGAGTTAAACATGATTGCTCAAAAGTAATGGAATTGAAACCCGTTAATGGCCATTACATTAATGGATTTGGGAAAGAAGTAAAACTCGAAAACGACTTGGTTTATGGTTTACTAAAAAGTTCGGACCTCAAACCAGATAGAGTAAATAATTTTAGAAAAGTGACGATTATCACACAAACAAAAATCGGTCAGGACACAAAATATATCAAAGACAAATATCCTCTCACTTTTAGATATTTAAAAAATCACAAACTTTTCTTTGAGAAACGCAGATCTTCGATTTACAACGATAAACCAGATTTCTCAATCTTTGGAATTGGAGATTACTCATTTGCGGATTATAAAGTTGCTGTTTCAGGACTTTATAAATCTACGCACTTCACATTGATTAGTCCATTTGACACTAAACCAATAATGCTTGACGACACTTGCTACTTTATTGGGTTTAACAATCTAAAGATTGCTGAGATTGCTCATCTTATAGTAAATTCTGATTTAGTTCAAAAATTTCTTAATTCAATTATTTTCACTGATTCTAAAAGGTCAATTAATAAAGACATATTAATGCGAATTGACTTTGAAAAAGCATTTGATGCTCTTGACTATCAAAAAGCACAGGAAACAATTAAAGACCTTAAAATACAACACTGGGAAGAGTTTGGCGAGCTAGTAAAAGTTCGATATAGCAAACAAGTTACACTCTTTTGAAAATAAAATACTTCCCAAGCCAGCTTTATAACAACGGTTTCGTGCAGACCGGTTCGGGTATCTTGCTGGGCTTCAACGTTGGTCGCCCGGCAGCACAAACCGCAGACCGTTATACCGCATGACATTTAATAAAATTTTCACTTAATTCAAGAACAACGAAAACCTAAGCCAAACAAATTATGGACTTTGATGCTTTTTTCGATATGGATAACAATGGTATTCCTGATGCTGATGACCCGTTCACTGACTTAGATGGTAATGGGTTCCCTGATGCTGATGATAGCTTTTTTGATTATGACCAAAACGGCATTCCAGATGCACAAGATCCTTTTGTTGATTATGACAACAACGGAGTGCCTGATTCAAATGATCCCTTTTTCGATTTAGACAATAATGGGGTTCCTGATGCAAATGATGCTTTTAGAGATTATGATAATAACGGGGTCCCTGATGGAAATGTAAATCCATTTCCCATTCAATCAGAACACAGCAACAGTTGGTTTTAATAATAGTATATGAGCGATTCAAAAAATAAACTGGTTAATTTCACGCAACCCATAAACTATTTAAAAGTTAATTTTACTAAAATTGGGGTGTCAATGCTTTACTACCCTATTTTAGTAAGTTATGTTGCTTATTCTGAAGCTTTAGAAGAAGCAAATCAACTGGTAGAATTAAATGGGGAAGATTCAGAGGAAGCTCTAAACAAATATTGTGAGGCAATTGACCTTTTCAATTATAAAGAAATCAGAACATATATTAACGACAGTATTATTGAGCTTAGTTCGCTTTTATTAAAGGATGATGAGGAAGACTTTTTTAATAAAAACTACCTTGATCTAAAACACATAACCAAAAAATTCGATATCAACGAGTCACAAGTTCAAAAATTAAGAAGCCAATTATATAATTTTTTTAGAATCGTTAATAATGAGCTGGGTGAAATGGAGCGTTCTTATAAAAGGATTGAAAGTAACTTCGAAAAAGCAGGAGACACAGCTACAGGTTTAAGAAATGGAATTACCGGTGGAGCTGTTGGTGCTACAGTTGGATCTTTTTTATTACCAGGAATAGGAACTGTCCTTGGAGGTCTCGCTGGAGGCTATTTTTTAAATAAAAATAGCGAAAATAAATCGACGGAAAAGTTTTATGAAGAACTAACTAATTATGCCACACATTGTGACCGAGTTATTAATCATCTTGGTACTAATGGACGAGAATTATATAAAACTTTAGAGAGCTTTATTGACGGGCATTATCGAAATAATATTCGGCAAATGTATTTTGAACTTAAAGAAGCCGGACATTCTGCTGACCAAATTATGACAGAATTCTTTAAGCATGACATGAATTTAATTAACGAAACGCTTGATTCGAATATCGATGAAGATGATACATCTTCAATGAAAACAAATGAAATAATAGAAGAGGTTCATGGCTTCCTGAAAGAGTATTAATACTGAAATAATTTAGGGTACAAAATGAAGAAATGTCCTTACTGTGCAGAAGAAATACAAGATGAAGCAATAATTTGCAGATTTTGTAAATCAGACCTTCGCCCAAAAATTCCAACTGATACAGCATCTTCAATCAACAAAAGTGATAGCTCATCAAAAGTAAAAAACACATCTAATAGAGTTCAATTTCAGAAATTACGCAAATCAGTTGGCATCGCCATTTTATTAAATGCAATATGGGCAGGTGCAGGTATATATTACTCTAAAAGCTCTGAAGGAAGATGGATTGCATGGGTAAATGTAATAGCCTTTATTTTTACTTTTTTCATGTATGGCATTCCTACTTTTATACTTTTTATTTGGTCTTCTATAATTTGCAGTGATCATATCAGTATCTATAATCTTGAATTAGAGGACGCCATTGAAGAAGGAACAGTCAAGGATTTTAAAAAGAAGTACGCCGTTTAAATTAAAATAATTGCGGTATAACAAGTTAAGGCATGGAACGAAGCTTGCCGAGTTCCATGCCGGTGTTGGACAAGCCCGGTGAAGAAGCTATACGTTGCGTCTATTTGCAATTTGAATAACGGAGAGTAAGGGCCTGTGAGCACATTTCAGAAGAGCCTTTCTTTTTCCAACGCCTGTATTTGCTAACATCATCTGTTATTAGGCGAAGAGATTGAATTCCATACCCCGAATGCTGCTGTTTAGATAGGCTTTTTGACCTCATATCTGTTGGATTTTCGAATCGAAGGCGTAGTTTTTTCATTCTATGTTTCATAGAGGATTGTCGGTTTGTTTCGATAGATGGTGACTGAAGGCCGGCTCATAAGGCGGTGGTGCTTTCGGCCACGGTCCACCCCGATGGATGGTGGCCACAACGAGCATTGACTGGCCGCAACAGCGACAGACGGCAGCCGTTGGCAATGATTGCAGCTCGGCCTGGGGGGCTGATTCAGTGGCATCGTTGGGGGCAAAATGGTCAAGTTTCTGGCGAAGACGGGTGAGTTGCCGGCGGTGCCGATGACCATACAGCCCGTAGTATCGGACTTTGACAAACCCGCGCGGGAGCACATGCTGCAGGTACCGCCGGAGAAATTCCAGTGCCTTCAGCCGGCAGATGGTCCATTGGTTGGTTTGCGAGTCCTGGTAGCGGAAGCTTACGATCCCATTCTCCAGCGACAGCAGACGCCCGTTGGAAATGGCCGGGCGAAAGATGTATGTGGCCAGATATTTCAGGGCAGCCTGCCCCTTTCCAACCGGCTGGCAGTGAACCACCCACGGTCCGCCCCAGAGCGATGGGTCAACCTTATCAAACAGCTCCGGGGCTTTCTTTTTGAGCCCGTCCCTAAATTTGGCGGCAACGATTTTCGATAGTGCTTTCACCGGCATCAGAAAATCAGACCGCGCGGCCAGCCAAAGTTCTTCATCGGGCCACAGCCCACCGCCGGCCACAATCAGGTGCACGTGAGGGTGATAGCTCAGGTCCCGCCCCCAGGTGTGCAACACGCCTATCATGGCCATTTGGCCGCCCACAAACCGGGAGTCCCAGCCCAGGGTTTGAAGCGAGGCCGCCGCGCTGGCCATCAGCAGTCCATAGAAGAGCCTCTGATGGGATCGCGCCATCTGGCGAAGCTCTCCCGGAAGCGTAACGGTGACCATAAAATGCTCGACCGGCAGCAGCAGTGTTCCGGTTTGTTGGAGCCATTGCTGGGCCTTTTCCTTACCGCACTTGTTGCAGTTGCGGTTCCCGCAGGAGTGGTAGCTGTACTGCCACCGGTCACAATCCGGACAATAATACGTAGTCCCACCCATGGCTTGAGTGCGGCAGGCCACCATGTCTGCCATGGCTTTGCGGTGCATGGCTGGCATGCGATCTCCATAGGCCGTCATATACTGCCCGCCAAACGTTCGCATCACATCGGCCACCTCTATGGCCGGCGGGGTCATTGTGGCAACGCCATCCCTTGGGACAAACGGGCCATCACCTGGTTGATCTTCTCCGCCACGCCCTGCTTTAATAAAGGCGTCAGATGCGTATAGACCAACGTGGATTCCAGCTTCTTGTGGCCCAGATAGTGACTGATCATGCGAATATCTACGCCTTCTTCGAGCAGATGCGTGGCATAGGAATGCCGAAGAGTATGCACGTGAGCATCTTTTTGAATGGCCACTTCCTTCAAAGACTGTCGGAATACCTTCTGAACCGAGCTAATGGGCAGCGAGCGTTTAGCCTCCGGCTCCCGTATCCCACTCCGCCCCGGAGCCGGGAACAGCCACCTGGGATGTCGGTGGGTTTTCCAATGGTGGCGAAGCAGCTCCAGGGTTGGCTGAGGCAGCGGCACATAGCGGTCTTTCGCTCCCTTTCCGGCCCGCACGTGAACAACCATGCGCTTCGAATCAATCTGTGATACCTCCATTCCAATCGCCTCACTGATACGAAGTCCGCATGAGTAGATCAGCGTTAGGCACGCCCGGTGGCGCAGCACCCGGATGTTGCCCAATACGGCATGGACTTCCTCCCGCGTGAGTACCACCGGAAGCTTGGTTCCACGAGGTTGACGGACCAAATCAAAGACCGGCATGGGTTTTTTTAAAATCTTCTGATAGAAGAATTTGATTCCACATAAAGCAATTGTGGTGGTATTTGGCGCATATTTGTCTTTGTGCCAGAGCAAATACTCGCGGAGCTGCTCGTTGGTAATCTGGTCCGGAGATGTCTGGAAGTGTTTGGTCAGCTTCCGGACCGCATAAAGATAGGTATCCTGTGTTCGTTTGGAATAACCGAAGAGCTTCATATCTTCGATTAAGCGTTTTTCGAGTGGTGTCATAGGTTATCTCCTGTTAATGTTGGGTTAACATCTGAGGAGGTATAGTATGACCCACCGATTAATTTTGCACGAGTTTGGAGTGGGATAGCAACCTGCCGCTTAGCGGCTTAGTTCAACAAGCATTTCCTGCGGACATGCAAGCGTTTTTTGCTCGACTTCAAAATGGATCACCACGCCGCAGAAATGCTACACCGTTATGGTGCTCACTCTAAATTAAATGCTCTTCCCTATTTCATAGACCATCAGGAGTTGATTATCGTTAACCAGAAAAATTAATTACATTTCAATTATGAAGACGTTAACGATAAACATACCGAATACAGCAGACATCGATGACAAAGAGGCAAAAATGTCCTTGGCGTCTAAATTATATGAAAGAGGGAAACTGACACTTGGGCAAGCTGCTGAACTTGCCGGCTACTCGAAAGAAACATTCATGGAGCTCCTAGCTGATTACAATGTATCTCTGATCAATTATCCCGCAGACGAACTTGATGAAGATATAAAAAATGCCCAGCGTCATAGTATCTGACACAAGTTGCCTGATTCTATTCTACAAAATCGGAGAGCTTGATCTTCTGAAAAAGGTTTTCGGTAAACTTCATATCACAGAAACGGTTCAAAAAGAATTCAATCAACCGATTCCGGATTGGATTGAAATTGTCGAACCAACAACTAATTTACATCAGGGCTTATCAAGTTATTTGGACAAAGGAGAAGCTACCGCAATTTCATTAGCTTCAGAACATGAAAATTCACTTTTGATTATTGATGAAATCAAAGGGAGGAAAGCAGCAAAAGAAATGGGTATTTCTGTTACCGGTTCACTTGGTGTGTTGATTGCAGCCAAAAAGAAAGGACATATCCAAGCTGTAAAACCACTCATAGAAAAAATCCAGAAAACGAATTTTCGTATTTCAGAAGAATTGATTGAGCAGGTACTTAAAAAAGTTAACGAATCCTGAAGAGGGTCGTTCGCAAGCATAACCATCCTTTCTCCCAGGGAGTCCTTTGGACAACCGTATTTTGCCGCCTACACTTTGCAATAATAATTTTCAGTGTTGCGGTATATCTTGATTTCATCTATTTATTAGCTGTTAAGGGCAAAACCGGTTAAACGCCAGACCGTTATACCCACTCTTCCACTAAATAAATAATTGTCAGAATTGTCCGTTTTTCAATAGATTGGAGAAAGAAATAAACCCCTACGCTATGATTACAGATTATAAAGAAATTCAGCATTCAGCTCTCGAGTTAGACGAAAATCATCGCGCCGAATTAGCGAAGAAGCTTATTGATAGCCTTGACCAGCGAATTGATGATGATATTGAGCAAGCTTGGATTGATGAAGTCAAACGGAGAAAAGCTGACATCAAATCGGGAAAAGTAACTCCAATTTCAGGTCAAGAAGTGCATAAGGCTGCTCGAGAACTTCTTAAAAAATGAGGTTTCAATATCATCCTGAAGCAGCAAAAGAGTTAACGAGTTCTATTCAATACTACGAAGACAAGTCTATTGGACTTGGGGCTGAATTTCTTGATGAGACAGAAGAAGCCATAGCTCAGGAATTAGCACATCCTCAATCTGGTTCTTTACTTACCAAACAAGATCGAAGGATTCTTCTTGACCGTTTTCCGTATGAAATTGTTTATGACGTTTCTGAAACTATTATCACAATTACTGCTGTCAAGCATATGAAACGAAAGCCGGGTTATTGGGAGTCAAGAAAATAACCGTGGGTATAACAAAGCGTTTTCCCGAAGGGATCTGCGATAAATCGGACGCGGACGGGGTGCGATGGAAACTTGTTTGTCAGGAATTAATTTCGCTACTTCAAAGAAATACTAATCACCGCGCCGGTTAAACCGCAGACCGTTAGCGTACCCTTCTCAAATACAGTCCGCTCATTCTTTTCGATATCTCATTACGTATTAATTTTGTACATTATAAATACGTTTAAAGAAAACACTGACCAATATGGCGATAGCACGAATTGAAATAGACCAGGATATCCAGCCACTTTCCGAATTCCGAAAACATGCTGCTGACTTCATAGACCGGATCAAGAAACAGAAACGATCCATTGTTTTAACTCAGCACGGAAAAAGTGCTGCGGTTTTAGTGGATGTATCGGAGTATCAGCGCATGGTTGATATGCTTGATCTGATGGAAGAGCTGATCGAGGCAGAACGACAAATTGCAAGAGGTGAAGTCGTTTCACATGAGGAAGTTAAAAAACGAATTAAAGAGAATTTGGCCAAGTGGAAATAGTCTGGACTAATCAGGCACTACAAAAGCTCAATAAGTTTGTCGACTACATTGCTCAGGATGATGTTGTCACCGCTGAAAAGTGGGTTATTAAAAACGGATATAGGTACTTATTGGCATTATGCGCGTGCGCGTTGTGGTTGCATTGAGTTGAGAACAAGGGTTTTAAACATATCATCATCGTTTCGGTTGTTGTATTTAAAGACAAATTCTGTGATGTAATCGGGTAAGTATCTAAGCGTAATTTTGTGGTATTGTCCCATGATTCCACGTTTAATGATTGCCCAAAAGCTTTCTATCGTGTTGGTGTTGATTCCACGGTAGGAGTACATTTTTTCATGATCGACTTTGATATGGTCGATGATTTTTTCTAATCGGTTGTAGCCTTTGTACTTGTCTGTGATAAGTACCGCGTCTTCTTCTTCCACATGTTTTTGAACCATCGCTTTTAAATTATCATGGGAAAGTTTTTCCATCACTTTGGCAATTACGTTTCCATCTCGTTCAACGATTCCGACTACTGGCACTTTTCGGGTTCCCCTTCCACGCTTCACCAAATGAGCAGGAATCCATTTTTTTTTCTGTTTTCCTTCGGATATATCAAAGCGTTTATCTAACCGCTGAACGGTTTTATCGTAGTACGCTTTTTCTTCTTTTGTAAGAGTAGAAAGCCCGCCACGTCTTGGTTTACCGCCTACATAGGTTTCATCCATTTCGACAACATCATCTAACTTGCCGTTGGTTTCACGCATGAGCGTTCGCATTTTCATTCCCATACGCCAAGCGGTTTTGTAGCTTACATCTAAATTGCGTTCTAACTGTTTGGCAGAAATTCCTTTCTTCGCATCGGTAACAAGAGAAAACGCAATCAACCATGTACGCAAGGGAATGCGGGTTCTGTGAAGCATGGTGTTTACCGTTACACTGAATGACTTATTACAATTGAAACAGGTAAAGCGATAATCACTTTTTCGGGGGCTCACATTATCCGATCCACAGTAAGCGCAGGTTGGTTTGTCTTTCCATCGGGCTTTCTCAAAAAACTTGGTAGCCGTCAGTTCATCGGGAAATTTTTCGGTTACTTCTATTAGATTCATTTTTTAACAGGTTCATTAAATTGGTCAAGTGAACTAAGGTACTGTTGCAGAACATCAGCCTCTTGCCCCCTTTTCAAATTATTTGCTCTGCTTTCGATAAACTCTTTATGATTCTTCATATAAATAAGATCTATTTCTTTGATAGATACATTTTTTAACTCTGCTATAAATTTTTCAGTCTGTCGGTTTATCGAATTTTGAATAAGTAAATTATTCTCAATTATTTTGACTGAATTTTCATTGTCATCCACTCTCTTTTTCAGATCGTCTGTATCATGGATTTTTTCCATTATTTTTTCCACTTTATTCACTCGATTTAAAATCGAATCATAATTTTCCGTAAATGCTCTATCGGATTCCTTGTTAACAAGTATTTTGATAATCACTCCTAATAAGAAGAAGCATCCACCAATTAATAATGAAACTATAACAGCCGTCCAGTTCATACCTGTATCCCCCCCAAATATTCCCTCGCGATCAACAAACCAAAAGGTGAGCATAGAAGTAATAAATGATAAAAATCCCATTGAAACATTTGCCCAAAAGACCCAATAGTGTATTTTTTTATTATTTCTTTCAGTATTTGCCATAGTAGTAGAGTTTTAAGGTTTAAAACCCTAAGATATTCGTGCACGCGCATACATGCCATTAAGTCCCTAATTCCGATTAAAAATGATTGAGAAAACCGATCAATTGATTGAACAGCCGGAATCAGGCCGCATTGTACCTGAGTATAATGAACCGAATCTTCGTGAACTGATATTCGCAAATTACCGGGTTATTTATAGGATACGTATAGATGAGAATACGATCTATATTCAAACCGTTTGGCATGTTCGGCAAGATCCTCCTAAATCAAGTGCGGGGTTACGTTAACAAGCGGCTCAAGCGGACGAGTTTGCATTTGAGGCTTTGAGATAGTTGATCGCCTCGCCGGTTAGCCACCGAACCGTTATGCCAACTTTTTTTAAACAATAAAATGTTTGTCAAAATCTCTACAACATTATCTTGCTCAGAAGTTGAATTTTGGAAGAAGATCATGGGGCCAAAATCTTTACAGTATGTTGCCTCTCCTATAATAATTTTTGTCCCGCAAAATAAAGATGCTCTTTCTGGTGAATGGCAAGTAAATACTCCCTTATCATCCAAAAAGTGATTCCCACCTGTTATTGTTTTATATTTAATCTTCATTCGTTTTAACGCGTAGTATCTGCTCAATACATGTCCACATTTAAACTTCACTCTCCCTGGGAGCCTGCGGGTGACCAGCCAAATGCCATTCGGGAACTTACAGAAGGGATTGAGCAGAATGATAAGTATCAAACACTACTGGGCATTACCGGTTCAGGGAAAACCAGGACCGTAGCCGGTGTTATTGAAAACGTGCAGAAGCCAACCCTGGTGATGAGCCACAACAAAACGCTGGCCGCACAGCTCTACCGCGAGCTGAGTGATTTCTTCCCGGAAAACAGGGTAGAGTTTTTTATCTCCTATTACGACTACTACCAGCCCGAAGCGTATATCTCTTCACAGGACAAGTACATCGAAAAAGATCTCTCCATCAACGAAGAGATTCAGCGGCTCAGGCTGCGCGCAACCAGTTCGCTCCTCTCGGGCAGAAGAGACGTGATTATCGTCTCCTCGGTAAGCTGCATTTACGGTATCGGCTCTCCCTCAGAATATGAAAAACTGATCATCCAGCTAAATACGGGACAGGAGATTCCCCGAAACACGCTTCTTTACGATCTTGTGGATCTGCATTACAGCCGCAACGACCTCGATTTCAAGCGCGGCACATTCCGGGTGAGGGGTGATGTTGTGGATGTATATCCCGCATACTCCGAGGAGGGGCTTCGCATCTCCTTGTGGGGCGATGAAATTGAAAAGCTCGAAATTTTTGATATAGACAGCGGTAACGTCATTGATGAAGTAGAAGAGTTTCGGATTTATCCAGCATCACACTATGTAACTACAAAAGATCGGCTCGATGAGTCTATCGAACAGATTCGCGAGGAGATGTACTGGCGGATTGAAGTTCTGAAAAACGAACATAAATTTCTTGAGGCCAAACGCCTTGAACAGCGCACACTGTTCGATATTGAGATGATGCAGGAGATTGGCTACTGCTCGGGTATCGAAAACTATTCGCGTTACTTAAGTGCACGAAAACCGGGAGAGCGTCCCTACTGCCTGATGGACTATTTTCCTGATGACTACCTGCTGGTTGTGGACGAAAGCCATCAAACCGTTCCGCAGATCGGGGCGATGTATGGCGGAGACCGCTCCCGCAAAATTGAGCTTGTGGAGCACGGCTTCAGGCTGCCATCAGCCCTCGATAACCGCCCGCTAACATTTGAAGAGTGGGAGACGATGATTAATCAGGCCATATTTGTGAGCGCCACGCCCAGCGACTATGAGCTTGAAAAGTCGAACGGCATATATGTTGAGCAGATAATACGGCCCACCGGCCTGATGGAACCGGAGGTCGAGGTTCGCCCGCTTGACACGCAGGTGGACGATATCCTGGAAGAGGTTCGCATCAGGGCTGCGAAAAACGAACGCGTACTCTGCATCACGCTCACCAAGCGGCTCAGTGAAGAGCTAAGCGAGTATTTGAAGAACCTGGGAATCAGCGCGGCGTACATGCACAGCGAGCTGGACGCGATGCAGCGTGTTGAGGTGTTATATAAATTTCGCCGGGGTGACTTTAATGTTCTGGTGGGTATTAATCTTCTCCGCGAGGGTATTGATATACCCGAGCTGAGCCTTGTGGCCATTATGGATGCCGATAAAGAGGGGTTTTTACGCTCGGAAACTTCTCTTTTCCAGATTGTGGGCCGTGCAGCAAGGAACGTAGGCGGTAAAGCCATACTGTATGCCGATAAAGTTACCAAAAGTATGCAGAAGGTGATTGATGAGACCAACAGACGCCGTATTATTCAGCGGGAGTACAATGAAAAACACGGCATCACCCCGGAAACCATCAAAAAAGAACTGAAACCGCTTGTGGACCCGGCACTCATTTCGACGCAGGATTTTACGCTCGACAAAAAGCCCGGGAAGAAAGAAGAGGAAACCCTGGAAACGGTAAGAGTTGCGGAAGATGGCATCCAGTACAAAGCCAATCCTGCAATGAAAGAAGTTACATTTGAAAGCAAGGAAAAATTTCTCGACTATTTACGGGACTCCATGGTGCAGGCGGCTAAAAGCATGGAGTTTGAAGAAGCGGCACGGATACGGGATCAAATTGCAACAATCGAAAAAGAAATCTGAAGACACACGACAAATGGGAAAAATCGATTTTCTAAAAACATTTATTAAAGACAGAGATGTGGCCTCGGTCACACCCACCTCAATGCACTGCGTAAAAAAAGTTTGTGCCAATATCGATTTCAGTAAAGATATCACGCTCGTGGAGTATGGACCCGGTGACGGGGTTTTTTCCCGCTATCTGCTCGAAAAGATGACGCCCGGATCAAAATTGATTCTGATTGAAGCCAATGAAGATTTTGTCGCCCACTTAAAAGAGACGATTCATGATCCCAGGGTGGAAATTCACAACATTCTTGCCGGGGATGTTACCTCTGCCATTGACCCTGAATTAATAGGGAAAGTAGATTACGTATTGTCCGGCATTCCATTCTCATTTCTGAAAATGGACCGGAAGATCAGTGTGCTTGAAGCCACTAAGAAAATCCTGAAGCCAAACGGGCATTTTCTGGCCTATCAAACCAGCGGCCACCTGAAAAAACCCGTTATGGAGGTGTTTGGAAACTATGTAACCGACTTTGTACCCCTGAACATCCCGCCCTACTTCGTTTATAAAGTGCGTAACAGAAGTAACTAAGAATCTTATTTACAGTTCGTTTCAGCGAATGCCCGGGCATTCCTCTGGCCACTTTCACGGTTTGCCCCTCACAAAGGCCGCAGCCGCGTTAATGTAAAGGCGGATATTCCAGCGATCCTGTCTCCGCCGGCCGTTAATCAAAACCCAATGCATTTTAAATCCTTTTTTAAAGTTTAAAGCTGAAGCGAAACAGGGCTCTTCTTCCCCGGTCAGGGAGCAAACCGGCAAGACACTTCCGGGTTAAAAGCACTAAACATTCCGGATGGATTCTCCTTTTCAGTCCAAACATGCAGTGCCCAGATTCCCAGCTCGTGGTTTTGCTGATATTCCTGATTAAACAGAACCGGCGGTTCAGCATCCTCGGGATGGATTTCGAATGGTATAATATATTCCACCCCAACAAATTCAAGCCCCCCGCTCTCCAGCGGCTCGTAAAGTAAAACCTGTGGCTCGGTGTGGGTTTTTCGACCGTCTACATACTCCATCCTTCCGTAGTGATACCCCATTCCGCCCAGATCCGGATGCTCCACACACGGTGACATTATATTGTCCCATCCATCTTCCATTGCAATATCCACATCACTATAATTCTGCGTTACATCGCGCACTTCGTTAATCATCACTTCAACTTCATCCACCGCATACTGGCACGAAACATTTGGATTCCAGCTGTAAAACATGCCTTTTGGATTCTCTTTTTCAGTCCAAACGTGAAGTGCCCAGATTCCCAGCTCGTGGTTTTGATCGTACGGCTGATCGAATAGCACCGGGGCTTCCGCAGTTTCGGGAAGTATTTCAAAAGGTATAATATACTCGACACCCACCAGCTCGGCCCCGCCGCCTTCGAGCGGTTCAAATAATAAAATTTGAGGCTGCAGGTGATTAAGCCGCCCGTCTATGTATTCAGGTCTTCCTATATGGTGGCCCATTCCTCCTTCGGTTGGGTGCTCTACGCAGCCGGAAAGGTCTGCCACCCATCCCGCTTCAGCGGCGTCCTCCAGCGTACGATAGTTTTGAGTGAGTTCGCGAACCTCATCAATCATAATATTCACTTCATCTTCGGGCTCATTCGATGTTGAGCCGGAACAAGAGATAAATAGTGCCGCAAGAATCACCGTGGCAAAAGCCCGGACTGTTTTGAGTTTTGTCGGTGTCGTCATAGTATTATTGTATTAAGGTTAAGTGGGTGCTGTTTTTTAAGGCGGCAGAGATTAACCGGGAACTTTTTTTTATGAAAAAAGAGCCTGCAGCTATATAGCTATCCTCCTGCCGTAAAAGTTTTTACCGGGTTGTTTACAGGTGAAAGTGTTTTTAAATATTCGTAGATCGCTTCCAGGTCTTCTCTTTTCATTTCCGAGTACATCAGCCATGGCATAATGGTTTGAAATTCTCCCTGTGCCACCTTTTTAGGAACATAAGATGAGTCGGAAAATGCCTTAAAACGATGTATAAACTGCTCTTTTGTCCAGTTCCCGATACCTGTTTCATGCGGGGTTAAATTTGCTGCCCGTACCACGGTGCCGTTTGGCATGGGATATTCTTTGCCGCCGGCAAACATCTCTCCAACATATGCCCCCTTTTCCATTTTTGTATGGCAGTCGGTACATGCGGCCGCAGTTACCAGATATTCACCATAATTGATTATATCGTCTGCGGGTGGTCTTTTTTGAAAGGATGTTTTGACCGGCATGGTATTGATCAGAAAACTCACCGGAAAATCGATTTTTGCAGGAGGCACATCGTGCTCGATGGGCTCCAGGGAGCGTAAGTAGGCAATGACTGCATAGATATCTTCCTGATCCATTCTGGAGTAGTGGGGGTACGGCATTACGGGAAAAAGAGCCGTGCCATCCCGTGACACCCCGGAAGTGATGGCCCTGAAGATCTCCCCGTCCGTCCACTCTCCCAGCGCGGCAGGTGTTATGTTCCGGGACACAAACTGGCCGGGAACACCCAGTTTTTCATCAAATAACTCACCGCCGGCACCTTCTGTGCCGGGTTTCGGGGGACCGGCAAAAATAGTAAAATCCCTTTCTGCATGACAATCCATGCAGAGCATTACGTGATTTGCAAGATATCGGCCGCGTTCAATATTCTCTTCCGTTAATTCAACCGAAAGCTCCGGGGGAGGGCCCACATTCGGCAGGAACGCCTTGATATATCCTGCTGCCATGAGAATCATAATCATGACCATTACAATTAAAATCGCCGTTACTTTGAGAATTTTCTTGCCCATTTGCCGGACCTTTTTGTTTTTGGATGAATGGTTGCTGAATCGATCGGTTCTGATATAAAATGATCAGGTCTGATTCATGCTGCTGCGGGCAGGCTTACAAAACGGGTTACCCGGTTAAGGCAAACAGAGTGCTGCGGCCCGCACTTTCCTGAATATGAATGTAGGAAGCCGCTTAAACCATACAAGAAAGGAAGAAAGGCATACAAAAAGGTTAGATATGTCTGAATTCTGTGGGCGAAAATCCAAACTCTCTCTTAAAAAAATTACTGAAGTGAAACGGTTCCGAAAACCCCAGATCGAAAGCAATCTCTTTTATACTTTGATTTGAAAATTTCAAATCGTGCCGCGCTTTAATCATCAGCTGCTCAATAATAACCGCTTTTGCAGTTACTCCAAGAATTTCCCTTACCACCTGGTTGAGATATTTCGGTGAAATATTCATCATATTGGCATATTCATTTACCTGGTGAACATTCGTAAAATGTTTGGCTACAAGCTCTTTATAGGTGGTAACCAGCCGGATTTTATTTTGATTTGATGTGCCGTTTAACCGGATGTTGCAATTGCTGTCACAGTAAATCAGCAGTGTTTTTAGCAGAGAGGCAACGGCAGCTTCTTTATTGGGTATTTCTGAAGCGCAAAGTTCGTCAATCATTTCAGCGATTTCATGAACACGGTCAGCAATTTTGGGGCTTAAAATAATTTTAGGAATCGGATCAGACAGGGACAAAAGCGCTGCTTCTTTTATCTTCAAATCCTCACGGGTCAGGTCCTGAAAAAACATTTTTGAAAAACGCAGAATAAATCCCGTCGCTTTAGAGGTAAAAGATATTTTAACGGAGCGCTCCGGAGTTAAAAAACAGATGGTATTGGGGGTTGCAGCAAACTCATCCAAATCTATCATTACCGTCCCGATTCCCTGCTTAAGCCACAGCACCTGGTACGATTCCGAATCGGAATAGTCGGTTATTGAAACGTCAAACGGCTGAATTGAAATGGTCTCCTTTCTCCTCATTCAGGGTGAATTGGGTGCAATTTCAAAATATTATACAAAAAATTTTGAAATCTCTCTTATGCATCGGGCTGAATTTTGCAGATCAGCCGCAAAGCACACCCATATCCAATTACCCTTCATCCAGCAAAATTTCCAGAATTCTGGCTGCAGCCTGCGGAATAACCGTACCCGGTCCAAACACAGCCGCAACTCCCCGGTCATACAAAAACTGGTAGTCCTTGTTTGGGATCACTCCACCCACGATCACCATTATATCATCCCGGCCCAGTTTTTTAAGCTCTTCCATCACGCTTGGCACCAGCGATTTATGGCCTGCCGCAAGGCTTGATACACCCAAAATGTGGACGTCGTTTTCGACGGCTTGCTTGGCGGCCTCTTCCGGTGTCTGAAACAGGGGGCCTATATCTACGTCGAAGCCAAGATCGGCAAAGCTGGTTGAGATCACTTTCGCACCGCGATCGTGTCCGTCCTGCCCTATTTTCGCCACCATAATTCGAGGCCTGCGCCCTTCCTGTTTCTCAAATTTTTCTACAAGGTTCAGCACCTCTTTAAACTGTTCATTGTCTTTTATTTCTGATGAGTACACGCCTGAAATGGATTTGATTGCCGCTTTATATCGTCCGAATGATTTCTCCATCGCATCGGATATTTCCCCGAGCGAAGCCCGTTTTCGCGCCGCCTCAACCGCAAATTCCAGAAGATTTCCCTCACCCGATTCTGCACAGGCGGTGATCGCATCCAATGCGCTTTGAGCTGCCGATTCATCGCGCTCTTCCCTCAGTTTCCGAAGCCGTTCTATCTGCAGTTCGCGAACCCTGTCGTTGTCCACTTCAAGAATTTCAATGGGATCTTCTTTCTCTAGACGGTACTTATTTACGCCAACAATAGTCTCCTTGCCGCTGTCTATCCGGGCCTGTTTTCGGGCGGCAGCCTCTTCAATTCTCATTTTGGGAACACCGGTTTCAATCGCCTTTGCCATGCCTCCCAGCTCTTCAACCTCTTCAATAAGCTCCCAGGCTCTGCAAGCGAGACGATTGGTAAGGTATTCCACGTAGTACGAGCCTCCCCATGGATCCACGGCTTTTGTAATCCCGGTTTCTTCCTGTAAAATAAGCTGCGTATTTCTTGCAATGCGAGCAGAAAAATCGGAGGGAAGCGCAATGGCTTCGTCGAGTGCGTTGGTGTGCAGCGACTGCGTGTGCCCCAGCACCGCCGCCAGTGCCTCAACGGCGGTTCGGGCCACATTGTTGAACGGATCCTGTTCCGTAAGGCTGTATCCCGATGTCTGGCTGTGAGTTCTCAGTGAGAGTGATTTTGGATTTTTCGGGTTGAACTGTTTCATCAGCTTGGCCCACAGCATACGGCCTGCCCTCATTTTTGCAATCTCCATGAAGTGGTTCATGCCGATGGCCCAGAAAAAGGAAATTCTGGGCGCAAAACTGTCTATATCCAGTCCTTTTTTGATGCCCTGCCGTGCATATTCGAGACCATCGGCAAGCGTGTAAGCCAGCTCGATATCTGCCGTGGCGCCTGCTTCGTGCATGTGGTAACCGCTAACGCTGATGGAGTTAAATCGAGGCATATATTTTGAGGTGTACTCAAAAATATCACCAATTATTTTCATTGAGGGTGCCGGCGGATAGATATAGGTATTCCGCACCATAAACTCCTTCAAAATGTCGTTCTGTATCGTGCCGCTCAGTTTTTCGGGCGGCACTCCCTGCTCTTCTGCAGCCACAATATAAAACGCCATAATAGGAATCACAGCGCCGTTCATCGTCATCGATACCGACATTTTGTCGAGTGGAATCTGATCAAACAGAATTTTCATATCGAGGATGGAGTCTATTGCCACTCCGGCTTTTCCTACATCGCCCGTTACGCGGGGATGATCCGAATCGTACCCTCGGTGTGTTGCGAGGTCAAAGGCCACGGAGAGACCTTTTTGTCCGGCTGCAAGATTGCGCCGGTAAAACGCATTCGACTCTTCGGCCGTGGAAAAACCGGCGTACTGACGAATCGTCCACGGCCTCATGGCGTACATTGTAGCATACGGCCCGCGCAAATAGGGCGGAATTCCGGATGCAAAGTCCGGATGTTTAAGTCCTTCGATATCGTTTTGACTATAAACCGGTTTTACATCTATTTTCTCAGGTGTTTTCCAGCCTTCACCATTTTTTTTAAGCTCTTGGTTCACTTCAGGTCGCTCATATACACTATTTGAAAAATCTGGCCTGCTCATTTGCTCGCCTCCTCTCTGTTTAACTTATCCTGTATTGCCATTAGCGTGCCGGGCAGATCCGCTTTCAGATGTATGAAAAAGTCGAATCCTGCCCTCCTGTATTTTTCTTCATTTTCACCGGGATTTCCCGCCAGAACAACCACACTCCCTTTCGGCAGGGCACCCGTAAACGAGTCGGCCATTTGCACAGCTTCGTCATCCGAACTGCACAGCACATAAATATCCGCGTCAAAACTTTCGATACTCTTAAGCGCTTGTTCAAGAGTGTCAAACCCGCCTGAATCCTTAATATCAAACCCGGCACAGCCCAGAAAATTGGCTGAAAACGACGCCCTTGCGTGCCTCCACGTCTTGCTTCCTGCCTGCACAAGCTGAACCATTACCGGGCGGCCGTTTTTCTGCATCTCTTTTGTTCTTTGCCTGATGGAATCGAGCTCTTCTCCCGCATTAAATGTACCCAGCGTTTTGTAAAGAACGCGCCCCGGATCATAAAACAGTTTACTCCATTTACCAATCGTTTCCCCTTCCTCAAATTTTTCGGCGAGTGTTTTTAGTACGGGCTTTTCGCTATCCATTTCCTGTACTGGCTCTTCATCCGCCGGTAACGTTTCTGCCGGCAAATTACGTCCTGCAGAGTCAGGAATGGTCTCTCCGCTGTTGGGATAGTTATTTGTGCCAACCAACACCCTTTTTCGCGTTGCATATGCCTGCTTTTTTTTGTCTGAAGAGGAGTTTATCATCTCCTGAACCGTGCCCTGCTCTGCTGCCTTCTGAAAACCACCCTGGGCTTCAATTTCCTTAAAAAGATCCCAGCTCTGTTCTGCAATCGCATCCGTCATCGTTTCAATATAGTATGAACCCGCGGCCGGGTCGGAGACTCTCCCAAGATGAGCCTCCTCACGTAAAATATGCTGCACGTTTCGCGCAACCCTTTTAGAAAACTCAGAAGGCTCTTCGTAATGCTCGTTATAGGGGTAAACGGTTACATAGTCTGCCCCGCCAATAACTGCCGACATACCCTCGCTCACCACGCGAACCATATTATTATAAGCATCAGATAGCGGTTTATTGGTTTTGCTGGTCTCTGCAAATATTGGCAGGTGTATATCAGACAGTATGCCGTACTTTTCCAGAAGTAGTTTCCATAGTATTCTAACGGCCCGGACTTTTGCCATTTCAGGAAAGAAAAGCGGTCCGGCTGCGGTTTTAAAGAAGATACTTTTCGCCGCATGCTCCCTTCTGTCTTCGGGAACTGCGGCCAGATATTCGCTTGAAAGCGCGAGCATAACCGCCACCTCCTGTACGATTGTGGAACCGGCGTGCTTGTATGCAGATCCATCGGCGCACAAACAGTATGTGTCTGTTTCAGCGCATTCTTTAATTATTTTTTTTACGCGGCTCTGATCTGCAGAAAATCTTCCGTGTATGGCGATATACGTAAACGGATCGTACATAAGCAGAAAATCATCTCTCTGCAGCCCGCTGTTTTTTGCCATAGCCAGAATTGCCGGAGAGGCCATTCCGGTATCAAAAACAAGTTTTGTTGCAGAAGATTTTGCAGCTTTTGCAACGGTATTAAAATCATCCTGACTCACAATTTTTGCACCTGAAATATCCCTTGCAGAAACTCCGGCCGCCTCAGAAATAATTAGCTTAACTAAAAAGGCGTCTGAGCCTGTGTCGCTATTGATGAGTGATGCAATTTTGTTCGGTTTATCTTCATATACCGGTTCACATAATCTCCAGCCTGTTTCAGATGAGATAACAGTGCGTCCGGCTGCGATATCCTCGCGTGTATAGTATGGATCTGCAGAAAATCCCTCGAGTGTATCCCAGCGAAGTTTTTCTTTATAATCTGCACCATTTAAATCTCTCCTTACAACTTCTTCCCATTCCGACTTGCTAACTCTGTCAAATTCAGAAAATAACTGCTCATTTTTGCCCATAATATTCTCTTCCAGATTTTGTGGCAGTATAAAACCAATTTGTCAACATTTAGTTTATACAGTTTTTAAGGTTCCACATATTAAAATAGCAACCTATAATTTTAATCCCTAACATTTCCATTTCAAAACAGACGAAAAAGCGCTTTCAAATTTTTATATCTTCCAATTATATTAAATTCAAAAAAAGAGTCATCATCATGCAAGAACAGACCGAAAGAATTGCCCCGCTTACCAGGCTTACCGAAGATGAGCAGATGCTGAAAGAGGCCGCTGCAGATATTGCTGAGTCCGTCATCAAACCAAAAGTTCAGGAGATGGACGAGGCCGCAAAACTGGATCCTGAGATTATTCAAACATTTTTCGAAATGGGATTGATGGGGATAGAAATTCCCGAATCATACGGAGGCGCAGGGGGCACATTTTTTATGAGCATCGTGGCCATTGAACAAATTTCCCGGGTTGATGCATCCGTAGGCGTTTTTATGGATGTGCAAAATACTCTTGTCAATAACGCCTTTCTGCGATGGGGCGGTGAAGAGTTGAAAAGCAGGTTTTTACCTCTGCTCGCCTCAGAAAAGGTTGGCGCATACTGTTTATCGGAAGCCGGGTCGGGCAGCGATGCGTTTGCACTCAAATGTTCTGCTAAAGAAGACGGGGATGCATACATACTGAACGGCACCAAACTCTGGATTACCAATGCCAACGAAGCAGAAATTTTCCTTGTGTTTGCCAATATAAACCCTGAGCTCGGCTACAGGGGAATCACCGCTTTTATAGTTGAGCGTGGAATGGACGGCTTCTCCGTCTCTAAAAAAGAGAACAAACTGGGTATTCGGGCCAGTTCTACCTGCGAATTGCTGCTTGAGGATGTTCGCGTACCGAAAGAGAATATTTTAGGGGAGGTTGGAAAGGGGTACAAAGTGGCCATAGAGACGCTGAACGAGGGGAGAATTGGAATTGGCGCACAGATGATTGGAATTGCACAGGGAGCTTACGATGCTGCGCTCGCATATACGCAGGAACGTAAACAGTTCGGGAAGTCCATTTCCGATTTCCAGGGTGTTCAGTTTCAGCTTGCCAGAATGGCTACCGAGCTCGAAATGGCGCGTCTGCTGGTTTACAACGCGGCCCGGCTTAAGGAGGCCGGAGAACCCTTTCTGAAAGAGGCCGCCATGGCAAAATATTACAGCTCGGACGTGGCCGAGAAACTGAGCTCCATGGCCATTGACCTGTATGGAGGCTACGGTTACGTAAAAGAGTATCCCGTTGAAAAATTTTACCGCGACTCAAAAATTGGAAAAATTTATGAGGGTACATCGAATATGCAGCTGCAAACGATTGCCAAAATCATCTTAAAAGGATAAAATTTAAGCATCTGATTAAGCATGCACAGAACGTTCTCTATTTCACCTTTTTTTCTCTTTTATTTATTTTGAACCATTAAATTTAAAGAATCTAAGCACTTGATTACTTTTTATTTGGTTCGCCATAAATTGCAATGGAAAGGCAGGAATGATTCTGCATCCAAAACTTGTTTTGACTGTGTTTAGCAGCATTATATTTGATTACCGTTCAGGTTATCAATTTCTTTCACATTACAACGAGCTACATATTTCACATGAAACATTTTCAGGAATTTTTAAAATCTGTAAGTAAAGACAGCGAATCGTATAAAAAACTAATTTCTTTTGTTGAAGAGATTGTAAATGAGAGAGAGGAGGCCAAAAAGCAGCTTCGTTTGCTCGAAAATGCAATCCGAAGCGATTACGACTCCATTGTCATCACAACGCTTGGGCTTGATGAGCCCGGCCCCGAAATTGTTTATGTGAACGACGGCTTTACCAGGATGACAGGATATTCCAAAGAAGAAGCGATCGGGAAAACACCCAGGATACTTCAGGGCCCCAAAACAGACCGGGCCGTACTCGACAAGCTTCGCAAACGCCTGGAAGAAGGGCAGGCCTTTTTTGGCCATACCGTTAACTACCGCAAAGACGGATCTGAATTTATAAACCAGTGGGATATTCACCCATTAACAAACAATGACGGAGAAATTACGCATTGGGTGTCTTACCAGCACGATATTACCGATAGAAAACGTTCTGAAGAGAAGGTTGTGGATTCTCAAATTGAGTTTGATGACCTTACGGAAGAGTCGAAAAAAACACTGGTGGACCTTGACGTGCAGGGAAATATCATTACATCAAATAAATCTTTCAGAGACCTGATTGGCTATGATGATGAAGAGCTGAAAAAGCACCACATCTGGCACTTCCTTGCCGATAAAAATGTCGAAAATTTTAAACATAAATTTGACAAGTTTAAACCCAGTGATTTTGACGACGCAACAATGGATCTTGAACTGGTAAACAGTAAAGGAAATACAGTAGAAGTTACTGTGAAGACCAGGCTTTTAAATGTAGACGATCAGCAGATCGTAAGGGCATCATTTCAAAACAGATCCCTCCAGAAACGAATTATGGCGATGCTTAAGCAGAGAAACTCCAACTACGCCAACTTGTTCAATACAGACAAAGATTTCCAATATAAAATTTATAAAAACAGTGCCGGCGATTTTGTCTTCAAATATGTGAGCGATACTTTTTCGATCATTACCGGTATCTCTGCGGTGGATGTGGCAGAAATGCCTCTCAAAAAACTGGTTCACAGCGATGATGTTGAAAAGGTACAGCACCATCTGAACCTTGTTTATGATGGCAAACCCAATACAGAGCAGTATCGCATCAAAAACAAAGATGGAGATTATATTAACGTAATCGACTACGCAAAGCCCGTTTGGAACAGCAACAGGTCTAACGTAGAAGAGGTGAAAGGGTCCACATCTACCGAAATTTCTTCTGAGTATATCAATAATTAGTTGTCTCTCATTGGATTAATCCTATTAAATAAAGCAGGCAGTATGACGCTTAAAGAGAAGCAGGATCGCATCATCAGGCAGTTTGAATTGCTGGGTGACTGGCCCGAAAGGTATAAATTCATCATAAAACAGGGGCAAAAATTAGATCCGCTGGATGAAAGCAAAAAAACAGAAGACAACCTTGTGAGAGGGTGTCAGTCGCAGGTATGGCTTGATACTGAACTCGACGATGAGCGAATTATATTCAGGGCAGACAGCGACGCCGCTATTACCAAAGGGCTTGTTGCACTCCTGGTCAATTTCTACTCGGGAGAAACACCGGATGAGATTTTGAGTACCGATCCTGAATTCATCAAAAAAATCGGCATGCAGGACCACCTTTCTCCCACCCGCTCCAACGGCCTCGCCTCGATGGTGAAGCAGATGAAAATTTATGCGATGGCTTACAAAAGTAAACTAACTGCATCATAAATTTTTTCTTTTTCCGTTAATGCAGCAAATATTACCCTCTTGATCTGCATTTTCTCCGGGAATAGTGTTATTTTGGGTATCTACTTTCAATTCTACAAACTTATGTAAGCGTTATGAATAAACTATCTGTTCAAATTGTTGCTGTTTTGGCTTTTGTGGGAATCGCAGCCGGAGCTCTCTATTATGGCGGTGTTTTTGGCAATTCCCAGAACGACACTCCTTCGCAATCCGAAAGAACTGCAAAACAGGTTGAAATTTTAAAGTACAGTGACTATTCCTGTCCTGCATGTGCAGTGTACGCGCCTCTTGAAAAACAACTGGAATCCGAGTTTGGAGAAATGGTAGAGTTTGGTTTCCGCCACTTCCCTCTGGAGTCGTTTCCTAACAGCGAACTTGCAGCCTATGCAGCCGAAGCCGCACGCAACCAGGGTAAGTTCAGGGAAATGCACGATATGCTATTCGAACGGCAGCAGGAATGGTCTCCGGCACAGGCAAACGCAGAACAGATTTTTATGGACTATGCCGAAATGCTGGAGCTCGATCTTGAGCAGTTCGAGGCCGACCTCGATAATGAAGAAATTCACGAAAAAGTTGAAAGCAATCTTCAGGAAGGGATCCGCCGGCAGGTTAATGCCACACCCACTTATTTCGTAGACGGACATAAAATTCGCCAGAACCCGCAGTCGTACGAGCAGTTTAAGTCGATTGTAGAGCTTTACATGTATCGCAACTAACAACGATACTTAAACGTTTTAACCCGGGTTGTTGAGTTTTACTCATCAACCCTTTTTTATTTCATCGCATATGATCTACGAATTTTTAAATAAAGCGCCGCAATTCGACGATACGGTATTTGTAGCTCCAAGCGCCGATCTTATCGGGGATGTTTCTATCGGAGCTGAAAGTTCTGTATGGTTTAATGTTACCATAAGGGGCGATGTAAACTGGATTGATATTGGAGAACGAACCAACATTCAGGATAACAGTTCGGTGCATGTAACCAATCAGACGGGTCCCACATCCATAGGCAGCGATGTAACCATCGGCCATAACGCCATGGTTCACGGCTGCACCATTCACGATCGTGTTTTGATTGGGATACAAGCTACTGTTTTAGACGGCGCGGTGATTCACCCTGATGTGATTCTGGCAGCCGGCAGCCTTGTACCTCCTGGTAAAGAGCTTGAGTCCGGATATCTTTATATGGGATCTCCTGCAAAAAAATTCCGCAAACTCACGGATGAGGAGATTCAGTCCATTAAAGATAACGCGGCCAACTACGTAAAATATCAGAGGGCTTATAAGCGGGTAGATACTTATGATGAAAATCCGTTTTATAAAGCAAAGTAATTTCTATATAGTTGACAAGTTCGTAACCTCTGCCGCTTTGCTATTTATCTGTTTTAAATAAGTATAATCTTCGCGATGGCCGGCCTCTACATCCACATACCGTTTTGCAAGCAGGCGTGCAGCTATTGCGATTTCTATTTCAGCACCCGTAAACAGCTGCTTCCTTCTTTTGTTGATGCACTGGTCGCCGAGATCCATACCTTTCGCGACACACCATTTGTTGAGGAGTCCTTTACCACGCTCTATTTTGGCGGCGGAACACCCTCGCTGCTCACCGGGCACCAGCTTGAATCGATCATAGAAGCAGTAAATGATGTATTTACAACAGATTTTGCTGAAGTGACGATGGAGATGAATCCCGACAACGTAACCCCTGGGTATCTGCGCTCCCTCCTTGAACTGGGCATCAACAGGGCGAGCATGGGTGTGCAGTCGTTTAATCCGGAACTGCTCGGTTTTATGCACCGCGCTCACACCCGGGATGAAGCGCTGAGCGCCCTCGAAGCGATCGATAAAACAGGATTTCCGTCCTATACGGCTGATCTCATTTACGGCAATCCGGGGCAAACTTCCGAAATCCTGAAGGACGATATCCAAACGCTTCTTTCCTTTGAGCCGCCCCACATATCAGCCTATTCCCTTACTATAGAGCCCAGTACCCGCCTCGGTAAACAGGTGGACCTGGGGCGCATCAAACCTCCCGATGATGAATTTGTAGCCGGGCATTTTGACGTGGTTTTCAAAGAGCTGCAAAAGGCAGGCATTTACCAGTATGAAGTAAGTAATTTTGCGAAACCCGGAAAAGAGGCACTTCACAACAGCAACTACTGGTCTCATAAAAATTACCTGGGTTTTGGCCCTTCTGCCCACTCCTTTTGGTGGACAGAAAATGCAGCAGAACGCTGGAGTAATCCGCCCGATCTAAAGCAATATCTTCGTGAGCAGGGCAGTGGCACATCAAAAGAGAGAGAGCTGCTGAACCTTCCTTCACTGGCTGAGGAGAGAATAATGCTGGGCCTTCGCACCGTGGACGGCCTGAGAACGGATGAACTTCAGAATGTGTACCACTACAGCCTTAATGATAAACAGAGGAGGTGGCTGCGGACGCAGGAGAGTCACGGAACCATGGTGTGGGAGAACGGCAGAATCCGCTGCACTCCAGAAGGCCTTAAAATCTCTGATTTGCTGATCGTTGATTTTCTTTCGAGGCAGTAGCACATATTTAATTTCTATTCGACATGAGCAGACTCGGGGCAAATGCTCCAAGAGATTTTTTGATTGATAACAATCCGTCATTATGGTTTTGAATTCGCTGCCATCAATTATCAGCCAACTCTAAATGGAAAATCAAGAGGCAAACCTAACCTTTATGAGTTTTTCATTTGGTTCAATTTTTACTTCCAGTCCAATTGAAATAGAATACAGGTACGTTAGTAGCCAAGAGAGATATTAACAATGATTCATTCATTATCTGTTACCTATCTGGCCAAAATAATTGGTTTCTCACTTCTGCTTTTCTTCATATCGGGTGTCAATTGTTGTTTTGACATTCAGAATGCGGATCCTGTTTATGTTGAACTGCCGGAACCCGTTAAAATCAGTTTTGAAGAGATTCAAAACAGAGGCACTCTGAGGATGATCACCCGGTACAGTTCCACGTCCTATTTTTTACTGGATGGGATGGACCGGGGCTTTGAATATGAACTTGTTTCGCGATTTGCCCGGGAAAACGGTCTAAAAGTTGAAGTTGTGTTGATAGGTTCGCATGAAGACCCTTTACAATTTTTAGAAAGTGGAAAAGGGGATCTGATTGCGGATCATTTCGTGATTAACAAAGAATTGCTGGATCAGGTAGCCTTCAGTACACCCTATGATTTTATCAGTCTGACTAACGAGATCGAAGTAACAAAGGGTGAGAATTTATCGAATCCAAAATTCCCGGGAAAGAAGATAATTGGTTTGGAAACTCATCAATTCCAGTATCCTGTGCATAGTTTTGGGAAAAAATCCACGTTAAAGACAGTTGAAAAAAACGACAGTATAGCCTGGGTGACCCATAAGAGTGCCCCTAAACTGAAACAAATAATGGATGAATTTCTTGGAAAACATATTCGTGTCCGGCAGTCAGACGGAACCACTCTTCGATCGGCATACCTGAATAATTTACGTAATCGATATTTTAAAGACACCCGGTATGAAAAGCGATATTACAGCCGTGCCTATGATGCAATTTATACGGGGTATTTGTCACCTTATGACGAATTGGTAAAATCAATAGCGAAGGAAGCAGGTGTGGACTGGAAGCTGGTTATTGCCGTGATGGCACAGGAGTCGGCATTCGACCCGGATGCAGAAAGTTTGGCAGGTGCACGCGGATTGATGCAGATTATTCCCCGGTTTTCCAGTGTAGAAGATAAAGAGGAGTTGTATGAGCCAGAGACAAACATCAGGGAAGGAGTCCGGTATTTAAAAAAACATTTAACCCGTGAAATACATCTCGATTCCCTGAATCGTCACTCCATGGCTTTGGCAGCATACAACGTTGGTATGGGTAATATTGCCGATGCAAGGAAACTGGCTGTCCGGCTTGGTAAAGATCCTGATGAGTGGCAAAATATATCGGATGCACTCCTGAAATTGATGGATCCGGAATATTATCAGCATGCTCGCTACGGATATAAAAAAGGCATCGAGACAGTAAACTATGTAGAAGATGTTTTAAATCGATACAGCCGATACCAGGCTGTATATAAGATGTCAGCACTCTTTGAGGAGGGTGATATTTCGGAAATGATAGTGCAAACCAATCATGGAAGTACCAATTCTTTACTCCCCTTAAGATCACCCGCTGTGAATGCCACTGTTGCATTCACAATGCAAAATAGCCGGGCTGGCTCTAACGATTTAAAAAGGTACTTTACGAATGTATTTCAAAGGCCTGTTACATTGTAAATTATCATTAATCAATTATATGAAGACCCAGTTATGAAAAATGATCAAAATATGACCGGAGGTTATTTAAGATTCTTTGCTATGATTGGCACAGCAATGGTCGCAATGTTTGTGTTAATGTATACGCATTCCTACCAGATAATAGATCACGCCTGGTTCAGCGAAACGAGATTATTCATGACATTAATCATGGGCGGATCAATGATGATCATTATGCTGTCGTTTATGCTCAAGATGTACAAAAGCTTTAAGATTAATACCGGAATATTTATATGTGGCTTTTTGATCCTGATACTTGGTATTTGGCTCGTTCGCAGCCAGGAACCCGTTGATGAAGTGGATTACATGGAGGGAATGATTCCGCATCACTCTATTGCCATATTAACCAGTGAACGTGCTGACATTGATGATGTTCGGGTTCGTAAACTTGCAGATAAGATTATTGAGGCTCAACGCAAAGAGATCAGGGAAATGGAATGGTTGATTGAAGATATCAGAGAAAACGGAGCAGCCAAATTAGAAAGTGAGGCAGATGCCAGGGCGGTTCCTCAATTCTCAGGTACTTCGGAATAAACTAGAACATCAAATTAAAACACCGCTGAATTATGGAGAGGTAAAAATGGATGGAAATAAAAAAATTATTCTTTACTCGGCATCAATCATCACCGGTATCTTTTTCCTGGTTTGGGGGCTATTGGAAGCACAGGATGTTCTCGCTCCGCTGATAACCGCTGTTATTTTGGCCCTGGTGATATTGCCGCTGGCTAAATGGCTGGAAGACCGTTTAAAAAGAGGCCTGTCCTCGTTGATCAGCACCTTTTTACTCTTCATCATTTCGCTGGGTTTTGTCGCCCTTCTATCGTATCAGACCAAAGTTTTTGTGGATAGCTGGCCCGAAATTAAAGAAACGATGGAGCCTAAGATTGAACAGTGGAAAACATTTGTGACGAACAATACTTTTTTAAATGAACGCGACCTTCCAACGAGTGATGGCATCTCGCTTATGGGAGAAGAGTCAGGGAGTGGTACTCAGCTGCTCAGCATGTTTGGGCGTGGTTCCGGCTATATGGGAACCTATCTTCTGACGTTTATTTACGTTTTTTTCATGCTCAATTACCGGCATCGGTTCCGGACATTTCTCTTACGCTTGTTTCCGGATGAGAAGGGGAGTGACGTGAATCAAATTGTTGCAGAGTCGGCGAATGTCGTTCAGCAGTACCTGGCAAGTAAGTTGATATTGATAGGCCTGCTGGCTGTTATTTATTCGATTGGACTTGGAATTTCAGGCGTCAGCAATTTTGTACTTGTAAGTATCATTGCCGCACTTTTTACTCTGATCCCCTATCTGGGAAATGTTATCGGATTCGCACTGGCACTGGGCTTTGGTTATCTGACATCCGGCGAAATGGGAGTACTGTTAGGAATCGTCATTACCTTCTCAGTTGCACAGTTTCTGGAAAGTTACGTTTTGCAACCCTTTATTGTGGGTAACAAAGTTGACCTGCACCCCTTTTTCGTGATCCTGGCCGTGATTGTGGGAAACGCCTTGTGGGGCATTATCGGCATGATTCTGGCCATACCCGTTCTGGCTATTATTACAATCGTATTTCTGCGAGTCCCGGCCCTGGAACCCTTCGGCTATCTCTTCAGTGATAAGGAGGCGGATAGCTGACTAATATCGTGTAAAAGGTTAACATTCAAAACAAATTCACGGGATGAGTAAAGTATGATTAACCGGGCAGTGAACCTGTTCATGCCGGCGGGAATCGGTGTTGCTCTTTTAAATTTTTAGACGTTTACTTTCAGACAACTCAATAATTTCAGAATGAAAAAATTACTCTTTTTTTGGAGAGAACTGGGGTCAACCTTTTGGTTTGTTCCGGTACTCATTATAAGTTTTCCATTCTCCTGGCCTTTGGTTTAGTCTATGTAGATAGCATACTTACAATTCCAAGAGAAGGATGGATTCGTTTTTTCTAAGTAAACAGCGCTGATTCTGCACGCAGCATTTTATCGACCATCTCCAGTGCAATGATGGGGGTGGCTGGGACTGTTTTTCCATCACTCTGGTAGCTTTGACACTTGCTTCTTCACAATTTGGCCCAAGGCTCATCAAGAACTTCATGTATGTACGGCTCAATCAGGTCGTACTGGGTCTGTACATTTCAACTTATCTCTACTGCCTGCTTGTTCTGAATTCAGTTTCGGACAGCAGCGGTTATACTTTCATACCTTCTATATCCATATTGGTGGCAATTATAACCGCCGCAATCAATATCATTTTGCTCATTGTATTCATCCATCAAATTGCCACAAGTATTCAGGCAGATAAAGTGGTCTCTGATATTTCAGAATTTATGTTTAACCAAGCAGAAACGCTCTTTCCCGAAAAAATGGGAGAAGAAGCAGATCAAGAAAATACTGTTCAGGCTTCTTCTGCTGTTTCAGGTTATCCAAAACGGGCTTACGTAAATGCACCAAAAAGCGGATATCTTCAATATGTAGATGGTGAAGCATTGATAAAAATCTTAACCAGGCTTGACGCACTCCTTGAGTTAAACTACAGGCCCGGAAAACACCTGGTGAAGGGTACAGAAATAGGATTACTCTTTTCAAAGAGCAGATTGGAAGAAGATGAATTTCAGAAGATTTATAACCAATTTGTAATTGGGAATACAAAAACCTCTCAACAGGACCTGGAATTTTCTATCCAGCAGATGGTCGAAATAGCCGCACGTGCACTCTCTCCCGGAGTAAACGATCCATTTACAGCAATAACATGCATCAATAATCTCACTGAGGTCATGTGCTATTTAACGCAGGCAAAATTTCCTTCAAAATATCTATTTGATGAAGAGGGAAACCTCAGAATGATTGCTGACACATTTAACTTTGAGGGAGTTTTAGATTCCGCTTTCAATCAAATTCGCCAGTTCTCAGGAGGGAGCCCGGCTGTCATTATAAGATTAATGGAAGCATTGACAACCATACATGGATTTACAAGCAAGGATAGTCACAAAAAAGCAGTCATCAAACATGCTGAGATGGTTTTAAACAGCGGCAAGCAAAACCTTAAAGAGAAGAATGACCTTGATGACCTTTCTGAAAGAGCCTTAAAGATTTTAAACCAATGAAGACCTATTGGTGTAGTGTGATTCGTGTGCTGTCGGAAGCGAGTCAACCCTGAATTATCTGCAGATCCAGGACAACTCGATTCTTTTAAAAACTCACCCGATGACTACAAAAGGCCTGCCATGAATTATGTAACATTTCCCAAATTTTGTGTAAAGCATTAAATGATTAACAATAATACTATTGTGGTAGCTTTTCATCTTACTAAATCCCTAAAGAGAATGCTCGTTTAATTCACAGATTCTGAACCCGATGCGGGACTTGCACTTTATTTTGAGTAATTTGGCCGATCCAACAACAACTTTTGGCCAAACCAAGAACGAGTAAAATCATAAGATAGATCAATATGTCAGCAGATAATGGTGTAATGATGCAGTATTTCCATTGGTATACCCCTGCTGATGGAAGTTTATGGAAAAAGCTGACAGAAGATGCCAAAGATCTGGCTGAAGCCGGAATAACTGCCGTTTGGCTGCCTCCGGCCTATAAAGGTGCAGCGGGTGGATTGGATGTTGGCTACGGTGTTTATGATCTCTTTGACCTGGGGGAATTCGACCAGAAAGGGTCTGTTCGTACAAAATACGGGACACGTAAAGAGTACCTGGCCGGTATAATAGCTGCTCAAGAAGCCGGGCTGCAGGTATACGCTGATGTTGTTTTTAATCACAAATTGGGTGCCGATGAATCTGAAGAGTTTAAAGCCACTCCCATCAATCCTCTAAACAGAAAAGAAAAAATAGGGGAATTACAGAAAATTGAGGCCTGGACACATTTTAATTTTCCGGGACGGAAAGGTAAATACTCCGATCTAAAGTGGCACTGGTGGCATTTTAATGCAGCCGATTATAACGCATTGGAAGAGGAGACAGATGCCATTTACCTTTTTGAAGGAAAAGCATTTGATGAGAACGTGGACCCGTCCAACGGCAATTATGACTATTTGATGGGGTGCAATCTTGATATTAACAATCCCGATGTGCAAAAAGAGCTGTTCTACTGGGGAGAATGGTTCATGGAAACCACGGGCGTTGATGGGTTTCGATTTGATGCCATAAAACACGTAAAAGCTGATTTTTTTCTTGATTGGCTGAAGCATATCCGAAACCACACAGATAAAAATTTATTTGCCGTTGGGGAATACTGGTCGGGCGAAACCGAGGCATTGGAAAACTTCATGAATGAAACTGAAGAAAGCATGATGCTTTTTGACGTGAACCTTCACTATAATTTTGCGCGGGCCGGAAAAGAAGGGAAAAACTATGACCTGCAGACAATTTTTGACAAAACCCTTGTTAAAGATCACCCCGGCCATGCAGTAACCATTGTCAGCAATCATGATACCCAGCCATTGCAGTCACTCGAGTCGGTTGTTGCAGCCTGGTTCAAACCGCTGGCTTATGCCATCATACTTTTAAGAGAAGAGGGGTATCCCTGTGTATTTTCTGCTGATTACTTTGGGGCTGAGTATACAGATAAAGGCAGGGATGGGAAGGATCATAATATTAAAATGGATTCTCATCGGTGGTTAATTGATAAGTTCCTTTATGTTCGTAAGGAGTATGCCCATTGCGACCAGTACGATTATTTTGATCATCAAAACTGTATCGGATGGACACGCATGGGTAAAGAAGAAGATCAGGGTGGAATGGCTGTTGTGATCAGCAATGGAGATGAAGCTTCTAAGTCTATGAATACCGGCTCTCCCAATTCAACCTATGTTGATATTACCAGTCATATAGAAGACACCGTAACCACTAACGCCAATGGATGGGGAGAATTTCTCTGTAAAGGCGCTTCTGTTTCAGTTTGGGTTCCGAAATAAAACTCCGGGTTCTACGGAAATTCGTTAATGGTTAGCCGCGATTTCTCCAACTCTTTAGTCCTGATTTAGCTATCTAATGTAAATCACCATCACTGTATCAGCCTTGTTTTAGTCTCTCTTGAAAGTGGTATGCGTGATTCGTGTAATTATTCTCAATAATTGAGTAACGCTTTTCTCTATTATCAAATGGCCAACTTCCGGGGGAGCTTACACCCCAAGCTGGGTTTTTTCAGGCCTTCGGCCCCGGGATTCCGTTGAATGGTTGATAAAAGTTAAACTTCAAACACTGCACATCAGCCTCTTCATCGAACACTAAACAATGGCAGGCGACGAATGGAATGTCATCACCAAAATGCCAGTCACGGGCATTGAACTCCTCCCACCGATCAACATAGAACCTTTTTTTACCCTGTCTGATGCCTTAGAAACGTTAACATTTGAAAACCGGCGCGTTTCTCTTTGCAACATCCCCGTTTCTGATCTATATTCGTCAGAATCCCACGCTTAATCACAGAAATTAATACCACAATCATGTTCTCAGCCAGAATGTCTACGCTACTTTTTCCCGTTATTTTATTTTTGATTGGTACGCTGCCTTTTGAACAGACCACTGCTCAATCGCGGCACATTGAGGTTAATAGCTCAGTTGTTACAGAAGATGAAGTAACCATCAACGGAGAAACCATTTCCTACACGGCCACTGCCGGTACACAGCCTGTTTGGGGTGAGGATAATGAACCCATTGCGTCGCTCTTTTACGTGTATTACCAGAGAAATGATGTTGATGATATTGCAAACCGCCCGCTGGTTTTTTCATTTAACGGCGGACCAGGCTCTGCCTCCGTTTGGATGCATATCGGATATACCGGTCCGAGGTTTTTAAACATCGACGACGAGGGGCATCCCGTGCAGCCCTATGGCGTGTCGGAAAACCCACACTCTATTCTCGATGTAGCCGATATTGTGTATGTAGATCCCGTAAATACCGGCTTTTCCCGTATTGTGGATGAGGAAGCTGAAAGAGAAACGTTTTTTGGCGTAAACGCCGATATTGAGTACCTCGCCGAATGGATTGATAATTTTGTAGGCCGCCACGACCGGTGGACGTCTCCCAAATATCTGAAAGGGGAGAGCTACGGCACCACGCGCGTTGCGGGACTGGCACGTCAGCTGCAGAGCGCCCACTGGATGTTTTTTAACGGCGTGATTTTGGTTTCTCCCACCGGCCTGGGCCTCGAACCTCCGGCCATGACTCCGCGGTCTGAAATTTTAAAACTTCCCTATTATACCGCTGCGGCCTGGTATCACAATGCGCTGGAGAGCGACCTGCAGCAGCGGGATCTCGAAGAACTGCTGGCCGGAGTTGAAGAGTACACCATTGAAGAGTATCTGCCCGCTGTGGCCCGGGGTGGCTCCATCAGCACTGAGCTGCGTGATGAGATCGCAGAAGACGTTGCCCGCTACTCCGGAATTGGCAAACAGCACATACTCGACCGCAACCTCACCATTCCGAACTCCTTTTTCTGGAAAGAGCTGCTGCGCGATGAAGAGATCACCATTGGCCGCCTTGACTCGCGCTACCGCGGTGTTGACCGCCAAAATGCAGGCGAGCGATATGATCATGATCCGGCACTCACCTCGTGGAATCATGCGTTTACGCCCGCTATTAACCACTACCTGCGGGAAGAGCTTAACTACGAAACCGACATGAAGTACAACATTTTTGGGCCTGTTCGTCCGTGGGACAACAGCAACGACTCCACGGGAGACGATCTGCGCAGAGCCATGGGTGAAAATCCGTTTCTGCACGTTATGGTACAGTCGGGTTATTTTGATGGCGGCACCGATTATTTTTCTGCCAAATACGTAATGTGGAATATGGACCGAAGCGGCAAGATGATGGACCGAATGCGGTTTGAAGGGTATGAAAGCGGCCACATGATGTACCTGCGCCAGGAAGATCTCGCCACATCGAATGAGCATATCCGCGAGTTTATCCGGGAGTCGATGACAAACGGTGAGCCTGCGAAGTATTGATTATTTATTAGCTGATGATTTCAAAAAGAGATAAGCGGAGCGCAGGCTCTGTTTATCTCTTTTTTTTGATGTTTTCTTTTTCCTGCTCATCTATTTCAATCAGCCCTCTCTTCTGCAGTTCGGGTAAAAAGCCCAGTACTTCATTTATACACTTTTCTTTCTCCACATCATACTCCCTGGTGAGCTGATCACATATTTCGCCAATACTGAGCGGTTTCTCAAGCATATTCCACACTGCCGCAGCTACATTGTTCAGTCCGTAGTATTTTCCGGCATCGGCATCAAACATCACCACTTCATCGTCAATTGCTGATGCCAGTGCTTTGTTAGTGCGCTTAATTATTGTCTGTTTGTTCATCATCACTCTGCAGGTTCATTTTCATTACTGACTTCCAAAATAAGTGAACAATTTCATGAAAACGAGGAAACTTCCACAAATTGATCGGCAATTTCGCCGCCCAATACAATTTTTGGCCCAACCGTGAGCCAGGCGTGCGCATCCATTTTACTTCCGGATTTTTTCACCCCAAAACTAACCGTGCTCTCTATCGATTTTTTCCGCAGAAGGATTTTACCAACGGTTGCCTGCACCAGGCAGTTTGAGGTCCACGGCACATACCGGCTCACATTTTTGATCTGCCTCGAAACCGTATCAACATAGAGCCAGTCTAACTCAACCCCTTTCTGATCCGACCTGCTGTTCTGCTCTCCAAGAATGGCTGCGAGTTTTTTAAATGGAAACAGCAATACCATAACTCTAACAGCAAAGGAAAGAGTTGCAATCTGGATCAGACGCCACTTTTCATCCACAGGCTTTCGCAAGAAAATCCGTGTTACCTCCGGTAAAAATTTCACTGTTTTTGCTTCACTCATACTCTATCTGTGCTGGCTCTGTGCAATCAAAGTTTATACAAAGCAGGAGTTAAGGTCAATGCACAACCACATCAAACCGAAAAACGGCAGACACTTTTTTACCTGACACAGGTGTGCAGGCCGCGAACCACATCAAACAAAACCCTACAGCTCCTTGTAATTTCCCAGCTCCAGAGTCCAGTCGTACTCTTTGTAGCTTACAGATGGATCGGCTTCCTGAGGGATGATTCTATACTCTTTAATCATCTCAACGGCGCCGGAGACTCCGCCAAAATCGCCGCGAAACCAGCTGAGAAGCTGGGTGACTTCCAGCTCGCTGTTTTCCGCATCGTAATCGGTGGTCTCTGCAAGATACTCTTTCGCGCCTCGCTCCAGCTGCTCTTCCACTCTGCCGGGGTCCATGGGAGCAATATAGGGGCAGCTTGCTGCCCCGCAGTTTAGTACAAAGTGAATTCGCGGGTCCGTCTCATCCCACCAGAAGCGCTCCACAAAATCGTCCACAAACCAGCTTCTCACATAGCCAAGGGAAATCTTTATGGTTGAACGCCTCATGATGCCGTGCTCAATATCGTCGAAACTGAGCTCTTTGCCCGCAATGGTGATCTGTGGAGAGGAGAAAAAATTGTACCCGACCCAGCTATTTCTGTCCTCGAACAGCTCCGGACTTTCGAGCAGCAGAATCTGTACGTAGGCGTTATAGATGTTCAGCCAAAAGGCTTTTTTCTTTGATTCAGTATCGAGGTTTTCGAAGAGCTCATCTTCTGATACAGACGCAAGCGTTCTTGTAATCATGAAATGGGGTTTGCCGTCCCGAACAGCTTCAACCAGCTGCATCGATCGTTCGGCGTAGGATATCTCTCCGGACATTTGCCCTGCTCCGGCTACATCCGCTGCCTGCTGTGTCACTCCGTTTTTAACCTGCATGGTCAATGTGAAGGCGGTACTCAGCGCGATGATGATCAATAATTGTTGCATGGATTCTTTTGGTTCGTCTTTATTTATGAACAGGTCCGTTTTCATTTCACTTCAAAATAGGTACCATCCGGCCGAACTCTTATTTCGTAAAGTAAAACAGATTTCATTTTTAGTATGCTTTTATCATAGCTATTTAACAGTTCTGTGAGAAGTTCAATCAATTTATTCTTGTTATTACAACCAGAATCAAAACTGATGCTGAATGGATGCGGTTATAAGAATCCGGCTATCCAGTATCAGATTCATAACGAAACCATCATTAAAACATGAAGATTTACAATCAACGCTTCTGGCTGCTCACATTTGTTTCCCTTCTTTCCGGCTTTTTTATTGTATCAGAATTGAACGACCGTATTGTACTCGACCCGGATGAAATTGACGAATTTACGCTGGATCCTGCCGAATTTGACCCATCCGATGAAGAGGCCCAAATATTTCGCTACTCAAAATTTGGCCGCAAGGATGAAGCGGTCTATAAACAGGCAACCCGTGTAGAGGATGGCGCTCCTATTATTGAAGCCACCAGTAATGGTTCTATTTCAACAGTTACCACACCGCTGACCGCCGATCCGGAAATCTTTACGTTTATTGAATGGGAGTGGAAGATTGAAGCGGTCCTGCCCTCAGGCGATATGACGGAAAAAGACGGCGACGATTTTGCAGCGCGCGTGTACGTAACCTTCGATTACGACCCCTCAAACCTCGGCTTTGGCGAACGCATGAAATACAGGCTCTACAAAACATTCACCTCGTTCGAAATTCCGCTTCGCTCGCTGAACTACGTTTGGGGAAATGAGTCCGATGAAATCGGGGATACCGGCCCTAATCCATTTTCCGACTGGGTTCAGTATGTTGTAATACAGTCCGGCAACGACAAGGCGGGACAGTGGCTCTCAGAAAAACGAAATATTTTGGAAGATTACAGAATGGTTTACGGGGAAGAACCGCCTCCAATTAGCGGCATAACCATCATGACGGACTCCGACAACACAGGTGAGTCCACAAAGGCCTATTTTGGAAAAATTACGTTATCAAAAAACTGACGATTCTGAATGAGTAGTGAACTGAGCAGTGATTCTGCCACAATCAGCATTATTATACCGGTTTATAACGAGGAGAAGACCATCGTTGAGCAGGTCCGCTACCTGAAGGAGTGCAGCCTTGATTTCCCCACCGAAATGATTGTTGTTGACGGGGGAAGCAGCGATAACACCGTACTGAAAGTACGGAAGGAGGGTTTTACCTGCCTCAACTCTCCCGCCAAAGGACGCGCGATACAGATGAATATGGGTGCCCGTTTTGCCACCGGATCGATTCTCTATTTTGTTCACGCCGATTCAAGGCCCCCAAAAACATTTCAGAAAGATATTCGCAAATGTATTGAGCGCGGACATGAGTCGGGGTGCTACCGTTTTACTTTTGATTCCGACCATCCGCTGCTTAAGCTCAACTCCTATTTTACCCGGTTTAACCGGCTTATGTGCCGCGGCGGGGATCAAACACTGTTTATTACCCGCCAATTTTTTAATTCGCTGGGAGGCTTTCGTGAGGACTATAGAATTATGGAGGACTTTGAATTTATCCGACGCGCACAGAGCGCAGGCCCCTTTAAGATTATTCCCAAAGATACGGTCGTATCAGCCCGGAAATATAGTGATAACAGCTATCTGAAAGTGAACCTGGTAAACCTGATTGTGTTTACTATGTTTTTTATGGGAGCCTCTCAGACAACCATGATCCACGCCTACAAAAACCTGATAGTGAATACGAAATTTGGTTAGACGCTTTTGCTGACTGTTCCGGTTTGTTGCGGCTCGCTGCCGTAAACTTTTTTGCAGACGGATGATGTGATTTCTGAAATGCGCCCGATTTCGTCCCCCGTTAGCAGACTTTCCCATTCATTGATTGTCGACTTTGCATCCCTTGGAGTGAACCGGTGGGAAGAAGCATCGGCACCCGCGGCTCCAGAGGTCGCTTTCTCAATATATGATCCGATCTCCTGCGTAAACGGCAAATTTACATAGGCAAACATTCTTTGAAACGTATCCAAAGGATGTGCCGCTGCCTCTTCGTGCGTGGTAAAAAACCACTCGGGAAAATGCTCCCGATAGTTCAGAATCATGGTATTCAGCACATTCCACAGCAGTGATGCCCTTTCAATAAAGTCGCTTTGCCCGGTGGCTTGCTGCATCGGCTCCCTGTAATCAGAAAGAAAACGATCCGTCAGTTCTTCCTGGTTCAGAATATTATTGAAATCAAAATCCCATCCCTGTTTTTTGAGGCTCGCCACAAACGCGAGGGGATTACGGGTTGTGCAGATTACCTGCAGGGGATACCGCTCATAGAGCCATCCGGCAGACATCAGGGCTATCGGATCTTTCAGCAGGTAACGCGGCCTGGTGGAACTCATCAAAAAATGTTTTAAAAAAATGAGCGGTGTTTTGGCGCTGTATCCCGATTCTCTGCTCACTTTTTTTGCGTATGAAAAACCTGACCGCGGAAGATAGCTGTCGAAATAGTCCTCAATTTCTCTTTGGTGTTTCGAAGCAGGCACGTACTGAAACCAGTTTTCGAACCGATAGGTAAAGTTATACCTGTCAAAGTCGGGGTTAAAGGGTTCGTAAACCAGCTCAACCCGATCGCTCTGGCTTAATGTCTTTCCCACCCAGGTTGTTCCCGACCGGTGGGGACCCGTGACAAGAATATGTTTGTAAGACTTCTTCATTCTGCAGTTTGTTTTAATTCCCGGTCTTTAAATAGGTACACTTTTGTTATACTGTTTGGTATAATAGTTTTGATGATAATAAGTTATTAAACAGACGCCGTTACCGTGTCGGGCACCTTCCGAATATAGTAATTTTTAGCCGGTAACCGGCTGCTTTGGTTTGATGGGCTGATCCCCGCCTGCCTTTTAAATGATAATAAAACAAAACATAAACCATGGCTTACCGATGGGTTTTTCCAGAACCCCCGAGGGAGGAGTCCGTTCCGCATTTACGAGAACGGCTAAACATCCCCCGGGAAATTGCACATTTACTTGCACTTCGAAATATTGATACGTTCGATAAGGCCAGGATTTTTTTCAGGCCTGAAAATGAGGAGCTTCACGACCCATTTTTAATGAAGGATATGGAGGAGGGAGCCTGCAGGCTGTCTACCGCCATCAGAAACCGTGAGAAAGTAGTTATCTATGGCGATTATGACGTAGACGGAACAACCGCAGTTAGTGTTCTGTACATTTTTTTGAAGGGTTTTGGCCTCGATGTTGAGTACTATATTCCTCACCGTTTTAAAGAGGGGTACGGCATAAATCCCGATGGTATTCAGTACTCTATCGATAAAAAAGCCGACCTGATTGTATCTGTGGATTGCGGAATCACGGCTATCGACGAAGCGCTCTACGCCAAGGAGAAAGGCATAGACCTCATTATTTGCGATCACCACACGGTGGGAGATTCCATCCCGGAGGCCGTTGCGGTTCTCGACCCAAAACGCCCTGACTGCTCCTATCCTTTCGACGGGCTCTCGGGCGCCGGCGTTGGCTTTAAACTTATACAGGGTACCATCCAGAAGCTTGGGCTTGAACGCTCTCTTGCCGAACAATATCTCGACCTGGTTTCGATTTCAATCGCATCAGATATAGTGCCCATAGTTGATGAAAACCGAATTATGATGCGCAAGGGCCTCGAGCTGATCAATACAGTCCCGCGAACAGGTATAAGAGCTCTGCTGAAAAAAGTGGGGATGAAGCCGGGTCTTGTGAATACATCCACTATTGTATTTTCACTCGGCCCGCGCATCAACGCTGCCGGACGAATGGGAGACGCCACCACGGCCGTTGAGCTCTTGATCGCCGAATCAGATGCCAAAGCGCATCGCTATGCCGAACAACTGGAAGAGATCAACCAGAGGCGGCGCGATACGGATATCGCCACGATGAACCAGGCCACCGACATGCTCGAAAATGATTTTGAAATTGATACGATGTCGGCCATGGTGCTGCACCACCCCGAGTGGCACCTGGGCGTAATTGGAATTGTGGCATCGCGCCTGGTCGATGCTCATTACCGTCCCGCAATCATGCTCAGCACGGTTGAGGATAAGATCAAAGGTTCGGCACGGTCTATTAAAGGCTTTAACATTTATGACGCGCTGAAGGAGTGCGAGGATCTTCTGGAGCAGTTTGGCGGACACGAGTTTGCCGCCGGACTCACCATGGACAAAAACAACCTGGAGGAATTCAGGCGACGGATTGATGAAATTGCATTTAACCAGCTGACCGATAACGACTTTAAGCCTGAACTGGAAATATCCGGTGAGCTGAATCTTCACCGAATCGATCTCAAATTCTGGAAGCTTTTAACACAGTTTGAGCCATTCGGGCCGGGCAATATGCGGCCTATTTTTGTCAGTAAGAAAATCTGTGTGGAGGGAAACCCGACCATCGTTGGCAACGGTCACCTGAAGATGAAAGTGCGCCAGGGAGATTCGCCCGTTTTTGACGCTATTGGCTTTAACATGCACGAATTTGAACCGCAGCTGCGCAACTGCAGGCAGGATGATATAGACATTGCTTATGTTTTAGAGGAGAACTTCTGGAATGGCCGCAGGTCGATTCAGATACGCCTAAAAGACATCCACGTTAACGGCAATGGCGCATAAGGTTTTACTGAGACAGGGCCTGTTATCATTTTCATTTGTGGTGAAGCCGGAATACTGAAAAAAGATTGTGTTAAGCTATAAAAGCCCTTATATTTGAAATTCTGTGAGGGACTGTAGCTCAGTCGGTAGAGCAACGGACTGAAAATCCGTGTGTCGGCGGTTCGATTCCGCCCGGTCCCACGCATAACTAAACCCCTGTGAGGCATAGAGATATGATCGCGCAGGGGTTTTTTATTTTGGGGAGATAAAATATTCAAATCTACTCAGTTACAATCCAGTTACAGTAGATTTATTTGCTTCTGGTTGTAGTTATTGACCAGTTCTGTTAGTACTATCCGCCAATCCATAAATCCCGGGAAAAAAATTTGGTAAGCACTATACACAGCCACAGCAGCGATTCTACTCTGAGGGAACAATCCGGATGAGCTCACCCGCCTCGTGATCCGTCAGAATGTACAGGTACCCGTCAGGCCCCTGGGCAACGTGGCGGACCCGTTCTCCAATGGTAATTGATTCTTCCCCCGCCACCTCTTCTCCGTCCAGGATGATGCGCCGGACCTGCTCGCCAACCAGGCCGCCGCTGAATAGATCACCAACCCAGCCGGGAAACTGGTCGCCGGTATAGAATTCAAGGCCGCTTGGAGCCTGTGCCGGAGTCCACACAATCCGGGGATCTTCCATGCCGGGCCGCGTTGTTTCTCCCGAGATACGGGTATAGTGATATTCCAGGCTGTAGGTGGCTTCGGGCCAGCCGTAGTTATTACCGGCTTCCAGCAGATTCAGTTCATCCCCGCCGCGGGAGCCGTGTTCCGTTGCCCAGATTCGTCCGCTGTTTGGGTCACGCGCTATACCCTGGATATTGCGATGGCCCAGCGTCCAGATTTCCGGAAGTGCCGACTCCTGGTCTGCAAACGGATTGTCTGGTGCAGGCTCACCGTTCTCAGTAAGCCGCAAAACTTTCCCGATGTGGGTGTCAAGCTTCTGTGCCTGTTCGCGAATCCAGCCGCCTTCGAACCGAACATAGTTTCCGCCATCGGCCAGCGTTAATAAAAAAGTGCGGTCGGGCAGCCACTGCATTCTGGACCCAAAATGCTGGTCTTTTGTTTTATCGTCCGACACACGAAAAATCTCTTCAAAATTTCTGAGCTCCATTCCGTCCAGCTCCCCTCTGCCGACGGTGGTGCGATTTGCATCTTCATCGCCGGTTGCATAGGTAAGGTAGACAAGGCGGTTCTCTTCGAAACCGGGATGCAGGGTAACATCAAGCAGTCCGCCCTGGCCACTTACAAACAGCTCGGGAAGCCCGCCTACTGCTTCCTGCAGCAGTTCCCCATTCCCAGCCATCCGGAGCTGTCCGCTTCTTTCAGTGATCAGGAGCGTGTCACTGCTGCCGGGCAGCCATACCACAGACCACGGATGCGTCAGGCCCTCAATAACCGTTTCCAATTCCCAGCCTTCCGCTTCCGGTACCTCACCCGACGGCGAAACGGGACCTTTCGGAGCAGAGCAGGCTCCCAGCAGTAACGTTAAAGTTATCAGTATCGGTAATAGATTATGGACTGTTTTCATTTTTTTGAGGGGGGTTTGATCCGTTATGTACTCGTTTTTTATATTGCTTCTCAGGGAGTATACTCCTTTCAGGTTATATTTTCTGAAGAAAAGACAATTTTTCAAAGCCAAAGTGGTCTATTTACGCTTTATTCACTGTTGGGAGCCGGCAGCAATCGGTTTTGTCTTCAAATTGGGGATGCCATTCCGGTTTAGAGGGTTTCTGCCGCATAGCTGCATTGAGGCATTCAGCGCCGGAATGCCCTGGCGTCCCCTCATTACCTTCATCCCAAAACCCACGCCCCAAAAAGCAGCTCTTTTTTACCGTTTACTGGATATTTGAACTCCTTTTCACCCGCAGGCAGATCTTCATCTTCAGAAAGAGATGGCTCAAAAGGATTTACCTGTTTTCCATCGCAGAAAAACATGCTTGTCCCGATCTTACCTCTTTCTGTATTTCGAAACGGTTTCGTGCATGTCATTATAAGACTGTTTAATTCCCTCTTTGGAGACTTTAAAGTTAAAAGAGTCCTCCCGATCAATGCCCATCTTCGCAGCCTCTGCAAAGGCATCCTGATTCACTCCCGGGAAGATAAACTCCCATGAATAGGTCTCTTTTTGGTGATTGATCATTTCCCTGACTTTCGAAAGAGTATAGTTCCTGCTTGCATTTTCATGGCCATCCTTCAAAATAGCAACAAACACATTTTCAGGCCTGTTCTCCTCAGGTGAGCCGAGCAATTATCGTTTAAACTATAAAAGTTATCCTGAAACTAATTAACTGTCTGAATACAGAACTGAAATAGTGTTGCTGTAAAGCCCGGTGAAGGGGTTAAATCAGTCCGCCCAGCCAAACAACTGCTTGAGGGAATGAATGTTGATTGAATATTTTTCAGTTCCACGGGTGCCGAGCAGATAGGCCACCGGTTTCAGATCAGGAATATTTTCAAATACAATTTTCAGGAAAGCCAGAAAGGGGATAACCAAAAACATTCCTGAAAGGCCCCAGATCATTCCACCGCCTATCAGTGCAAGAATGGTTACCAGCGGGTTAATCTGTACATACGAACCCGTTATATTCGGCGTGAGAATATAATTCTCAATGAACTGCACGATAAAAAACTGTCCGACAACAGCCAAAGACAGGGATGGTGACTGTGTGAGAAAGACAAACAGAAATACAATACCGTATCCAATGACGGTTCCCAGGTAAGGGATCAGATTAAAGAAAGCCGCAATGACCCCCATCAGAAGTGCATATTCGATCCCGATAATGTAAAAACCGATGGAGTTTAAAAGAATCAGGATCAGGCAGACTACGAAAAGCCCTTTAAGATAACGAGGCACTATATCAGAGGCTTGTTTTATGATGGTATCCGCTATATCCTTGTATTCAGAAGATGACACTTGTTTTATAAATTCTCTAAACTTATTTCTATAAAAAAGAAGGAGAAATGTGTAAACCGGCAGCAGCCCGATTCCAAGAATTGTATTGGTTGTGGATGAAAAGACATTCCCGATGATTTGTCCGGTATTTTGTATGCCATCGGTTACTGACTGAATCTGTTCATCCGATATGCTGATCCATCCACGCACAGTTTCTACTACTATTGAAATATTCTGTTCTACATTTTCTTTGATGGAAGGCAGGTCGTCAGTGACTGTAGCAGTTAACTGTGCAGTACCGTAAATGCTCAGTGCTGCGACAGCGATCAGACCAATAATCAAAATTAAATTCGCAATAATTCTCGGAATACCCACCTTTTCCAGCTTCTTTGCAGATGGATAGAGGGCATATGCAAAGAGGATCGCAAAAAACAGAGGGACCAGCAGTGTTTTTGCCACAATCAGTATGAAAATTACTGTAATGGTCAAAAGAAGCTTAATCAGCACTTTGGCTGATAGCGGTACGTCTGTTTTTGATTCCATCCTCGTTTGTTCACTTGTTCATCAACTGATTCAAAGACCAATACCCGATTCCAGGCCACTTCGAATCGATTTCCACCAATAGTTAAAAACGGATTTTTCACTCTCTCGTTCAAATGATACTTCCCCAATCCTGGGATCATCTTCACTATTATCTTTTTTTACCGCAAAATTGTTTGCAAAAAATGAACTGATTCGTGTTCGAAGGTTTTTATCCAGTCCGTCATCGTCGAGCAATGAAATATTCAAGTCGTCATAAATAGTGATTACCTCCCCGGCAGCTGATTGTTCTCCAAGTTCCATGTCAAAGGTCAGCGAGTGCACTTCACCATCCTCAATTCTGATTAGCGCAAGCGGTTCAAGTACGGTATTGAGTATGGTGGGGTCCATGGCATCCACGCTGCCTGATATGGACTGGGACAATTCCCCGTATGGAAACACAAAATGTGCATTGAGTTTTGATTCTCCCATCAGGCTGGTTTCGGCATCAAGTTCCATATTACCGTTTTCACGGATGTCTTCTTCAATATTCGTAATGTTTGTAAGAGTAGCGTTTAACTCCGCAAACTCCACCGATCCGCGTTCATCGCTGTGCTCTTCAAGCTCCGTATACCGTATATTACCATCGTGCAGCTTCACGCTATCCAATCCTACTGAGAAATCCAGTTCATCAAGCATCTGCTGCGGCAGCGGCTTCTCGCTTCGATTCTCTTTTTTGGGATATCTTTTATTTCTGAAAACTCGTACTTCCCATTCATTTATATCCATCAAACCCAGTTCAAAAGAACTCATATCCATAAGGTTCTCCATGTTGATGTCTTGCAATTCTGCCGATGACACAGAAACTTCCACACGATCTGTTCGGTGGCCTATTCGTTCAAAAAACTCATCTTCATCCGGAATAGGATCAAGCACGATATTTTCTAATACGGCCAGGCTGTTGGTCGTTGAAAGTTCAAACTGTTCCGCACGTATTTCGTACATCTCGTTTGATGTTCTGTAATTTGCATTCCGGATTGTGCCGTCTGCATCATCGAATGGAAAAATCCGGTCCGCGTTCAGCGATGAACTGTCGAAAACCGTGTTGTAGAATTTCAGGTCGGTTTCGCTGAATGAAAATACCGGTTCAGAATCCTCATCGGATTTCATCTCGGCCTCCGCAGACTGAATTGTGATTTCGTTTATGGAAACCTGGTTTGAATAAGTGAGAAACCCGGAGGTCAGCTGACGGGTAATTTGATCCGGCTCCATATCTTCTGATCCATTATCAGCCATAACCATCGAAAAAGCCGGGTCTGAAATAATAATTTCGTTTACGATGAACTCACGGTTTTCGGTAAGATTATTCATATCAAGGCCGTTAAAAGCAATGGCTCCAATAGTAAGCTCAAAATTAGTTTCACTTTCTTCTGACGCATTCAGGGTAACCCCCTCAAGCTGAATACTTTTGCCTGTCAGAGTCAGATTTAAATCTGCAACATCAAAATTATATTTGTTCTCCGTATTGTTGTTTACCTCTTCAATAAGCCTCTCCCTGAGCTGCTCTTCCAGATAGAAGGAAAAATAAACATGAACGGCGGCATACGCTGTTATCAATAATAAAATTAAACCCAGCAGTACTTTCTGATATTTTTTCATCTATTCTATTTCCTTGATTGAGAGGTATAAATGATTCCTCGATATATTGTTATAGTTATTCAACAGATATAGAATCATCTCTGTTCAATTATTCAGTCCTGAGTTTTTTTTAAATAGGCAGTAGCCGGTTCAGGCTGATCTGTACCATTCAAAATTTCCGTTAATGAGCGGGTTGCCGGGTTCAGATACACGGATCCCTATCACCCATCCAGATATAGATTTTATTCTGCTGCTAAGTTTCGGCTGCCGCCACTTCTGCACCGAATTAATTTTTAAAATCGAATTTCTTCCGGTCCTGCGAATCAAAAAAACGAACTGTTCGGCAAAATCATCTCAAATAAAAAAATTGAATAACCGGTTTGTCGCAATTATCCATGGCCTCTTTCTTCGTGATTTTCACAAAGATCCAGATCTAAGAGGAAAAACAGAGTGAATTAAGAGTGACTTGTTATTATCGGCGTGAACTAAATATCTCAATCAAAAGAATTGGAGAAATTATGAATCATTCAAAAAATGAGACATTTACCGCATTACTGGCGGGCATCTGCATGCTGGCTTTTACTCTTTCCTCCTGCACGGAATCACAAAGCAACATTTCTGATGCCGTATCAGATCAAGAGCTTGCTCCTGAGAACTCCAAAATGGTAGTGTAGGGCGGCCCAAATCTTGTGGAGGTAACCACGGGCCATTATCATGATAATATAAATGATGAGCACAATCACTCGTTTGACCTGAATGTGGATGAAGTTCCTGAGGGATGGACTCGTTTCCATCTGACCAATGGTACGAATTATGATCATTTCGTGCTTCTCTATGAAGTTCCGCAGGAAGCAATCGATGCTGCAGAAGAAGCTAAGAAGACAGTACTTGAGCACTGGATTCAGACCGTTACGGTCCCTTTTTGGGATGAGTACACCCCGTACTTCAATGGGAAAATAGATTATGGGACTTTTGTAGATAACTTGGTAGGTAACATTTCCGGGAAAGCTTCCTGGTTTTTTGATCCGGGCGCGAAAACCATGGGGGGGGCGGGAATCACAGCGGCCGGCTACACATCGCAGACAACCGTTCATCTCACCGAGGAACGCGAACCGCGATCGATGCTGGATGGTACGATTTCTTCTGAGGACGGAATAGAATGTCAGGAAGCGATACGGCCGGGCAAGCAGACAGTTGCCATCTATTTTGATGACCAAACTGTCTGCAATCACCTGCTTGGCCACAATGTTCAGCTGGTACGGTTCGAAAACGGCTGCGGCCAAGTTCTTCTGAATGAGCTTGAAGCGTGGGTGGACTGGTCAGACCCTGACGGATTTATAGATACCCCTCCTGCAGGAACGACCTTTCCTGGAGGGGCAATGGAGATGACGGCGGAAGTACAGCCTACTCCACGCTTCTATACCATAAACCTGAAGCCCGAAAACCACGCATGGTTAGCAGAAGTTCCGGATACTTCCGGCCGGGACGATTTTACTTGTACCCGTCCATCATATTCATTTTTTCATAATCTGATGGCGGAGTAAAAAGGTCATTCGATAAGGATTTTTCTTCCATCCGGGTAATTTTGAATTTGTACGTCTCATTTCCATCTTTGTCCCATTCAGTCATTTCCATTGGGAATAAGTCAGGATCCCCAAATACTCCTCTCCAGGCATCCCCGCTATCTCCTTCCAGGGGATTGGTAAATCCCATAAAATTACCATAACCGCTTGTAGCCCAAGTCTCAACTTTTTTTTCCTCATCTTCATAGACCCATAATTCACACTCCCGGCCTAAAATCTCTTTCGTCTCTCCGGTTTTCTGCAGTTCCATATCTTCATCAAATACCTCTTCAGGACCGGACATTTGTCCATTCCCTACCATTTTCTGCATTCGTTCAAGTTGATCTTTTGAAAACGTCATATACTGCTTGTTTTCCGGCATCAGCATGGTCATATCCTCTTCATCAGAGATCAGTACCATCTTTTTGGGTTGTTGAAATTCAACTCTCATTTTTTCACCTTTCAGAAAGTACTCGATTACATACTCGGACCCTTCCTGTTCCCCATCAATTTTCACCTGTCCCTCAAAATTAGAATTTTGGGCTAAAGAAAGGGGGGAGAAGATCAAGAAAATAGTGAATATCAATAGCGCTGAACTAATTGTTCTTAAATACATTTTTCCTCCTGCTAAATTGAAATAAAAACTAGAAGTAAATTTATGACACAATCATTATTTCATATTGCTAATCATAGATATAAATATATGAGTAATTAATTACTTAAATATACAAATTTAAATATACTTACGAAAGTTTGCTCTCTAAACCCTATTGCAAAATGGAATGGGGACGGTAACGGATGCGTCTTCGCCGGGAAATTACGTGTGAATTGCAGAAGTGCCGGTTGCTTTCGGCAGAAATATGCTGAAGCCGTCTTTCCTGCCTTTTGGTAAAAATGTCAAGCAACAAAAGAAAATTGTGAGAGTGGAGAAATTAGTGAATCATCGGTCCGGATTCCCGTTCGTTCAGCATACTGGCCGGATGTGCTAAAATGCTTTCACCATTTCCATCCTTCTCAAAATAATGCTTCCGCCTGAAATCAAAAGTTTACAAACCTCTTCGCCAACCCGTACTTTCCACCTGAACAGGAATCGTAATCCAATAGCCAGTTTGTGAAAAATATAGATATTGCCGTAGTACCTGTCGCCGGAATGGGAACGCGTCTCCTTCCGGCAACTAAATCCCAACCTAAAGAGATGCTCCCCGTGGGCAGAAAACCCGTGGTTCAGTATGTGGTGGAGGAGTTGGAGCGGGTGGGTGTAAATCAGTTGCTTTTTATAACGGGCAGCGGAAAAACCTCCATCGAAAATCATTTCGACCTCAGCCCGGAACTTACTCAAACCCTGCGGGAAGATGGTAAAGAGGAACTTCTGAGCGAACTTTCGTTTGCCCACTCTAGCATGCAGTATTTCTATACCCGACAAAAACAGCTTTTAGGGCTGGGCCACGCCGTTCTTTGTGCAGAACCATTTGTGGGAAATCAGCCGTTTATTGTTGCCCTGGGCGACTCCATCATCGGGATGCACGCTCAGAGCCGCATTATCGAACGAATGACCGCCTGCTATCACGAAACGGGTGCAGATGCCGTTATCGCATTCCAGGAGGTTCCAAAAGACCAGGTGTACAAATACGGAATCGCCAAACCCAAAACCCGCGGGGATATTTTTGAAATTGACGATCTCATCGAAAAACCCCCGGTAGGCGAGGCGCCCGGTAATCTCGCCATCGCCGCACGGTACATTCTTTCACCGGCTATTTTTGATGCGTTAAAGAGAACAAAACCCGGTACAGGCGATGAAATTCAGCTTACAGACGCCATCCGGCTGCTCCTCCGGGACGGGAAAAAAGCGTACGGCGTGTCGCTGAATGCTGATGAAAAGCGGTACGATATCGGTAACTTCGCCACCTATTTTCGAGCATTCACCGAATTTGCCCTTGCCGACGAAACATTTGGGCCGGAACTCAAAGAACATTTAAAATCCCTTCTGAATGAAGATCATTCGTAAAAAAGCATATGCCCGTGCCGGGCTGCTTGGAAATCCCTCCGACGGCTACAACGGAAAAACCATCTCCTTCATCATCAGGAATTACTGCGCAGAAATTGTCCTCTATGAGTGGGATACGCTGGAAATAATCCCCGCAAGAGAGGACAAGGGAAAGTTCCGCTCTGCTCGCGAACTTGCCGATGATGTGCGACTTCACGGCTATTACGGCGGCATGCGGCTTATCAAGGCAACCATTAAGCGTTTTGTGGATTATTGCGATGACCGTAATATTGAGCTGCACTCCCAAAACTTCTCCATTCGCTACTCTTCCACCATTCCGCGTCAGGTAGGAATGGCAGGCTCCAGCTCTATTATTGTAGCTACCCTTCGCAGCCTGATGGAATTTTACGACATTGATATTCCGGCGGAAGCCCAGCCCTCTTTTGTGCTGTCGGTTGAGCAGGAAGAGCTTGGTATTTCGGGCGGTCTGCAGGACCGGGTGATTCAGGTGTATGAAGGGTTGGTTTATATGAATTTTGACAAGCAGGTTGAAAAAGAAACAGATCAATTCTTGTGCTACGAATACGAACGGCTGAATCCCGGTCTGCTACCGAACATGTATGTCGCCTATCACAACGGTTTAAGTGAGCCGACTGAAATATATCATAATGACATTCGCGGACGGTTTCTGAGGGGCGAGACGGCTGTTATAAATGCCATGCAGCGATTTGCGGAATTAACTGCTGAAGGCAGGCAGGCGCTGCTTGATGGGGACAGCCGCCGGCTGGCACAGCTGATCGACGAAAATTTCGACCTTCGCCGGAGCATCTCCAAACTGCCCGGCTGGCAGACAGAGATGGTTAAAGCGGCTAGGGCTTGCGGCGCAAGTGCGAAATTTGCAGGCTCAGGCGGAGCCATTGTTGGCACTTACGAATCAAAACAGATGCTGGATACACTCAAAACCCGGCTTGCCGGCATTCATGTGAGAACATTCATCCCGCAGATTATTCCGGAAACCCAGCCCGCAGCCTCTACTTCAGACTCATATAGCATAATTTAATGATTAGAATTTAGGATATAACGCCTTCCTCGAATGGGGCAGCCTTTTTTCTTAACGCCAATCATGTCAGACTTCGGAAGTCTTCTCTGCAGACGATCATTCGACCCCGACGTTGATTCGGGCTGGAACATTACAGGCTATTCCCAAGGAATTCCGATTGGAGGCATCATTTTATTCAGCACCTTGAAAGACTTCCGAAGTCTTTACGATCATCACCTGGCCCAGTGATTTTATTTATGGCACAAATTTAACAAAGCCCGGAGAGACTTCGGAAGTCTATGCCATACTACTTAACTGTTTCATGAATCATACGGCAAAGAAAAAAGGCAGCACGAGTCCTATTCCTGCTGCCTTTCTCCGGTTTAATTTTTACGTGTTGTCCACTTTAGGAAGGCTCAGGCGGGGGTAACGGCCCTTGGGCCGTTTCCTGCACGTTCAGAGACTCCAGTCTCGGTGTTTTCCACTCTTTTTTATTTCCGTTTTCCATAACCGTACTTTCAGTTTGCTTACTATTCATAATATTTTTCATGAGTTTATCCATCTATTTAACCACTGTTAGTTTACGCGTGAGCATGGTCGCACCGGCCTGCAGACGGTACATGTACACGCCGCTGGAAAGATTGCTCGCATCAAAGTTAATGGTGTGCGTTCCGGCCGATACCTGTTCGTTTACCAGTTCTGCAACCTGACGCCCGGACATATCGTAAACCTGAAGGCGTACCTGTGCCGATTGCGGCAGCTGATACTCAATCACCGTTGTGGGGTTGAAGGGGTTCGGGTAGTTCTGCTTCAGCGTGATGTCGGTGGGCAGCTCCACTCCTGTACTTAACTCGTTCATCGTGGCGATGAGTTCAAACCGGTAGGCTGTTGATGCCCCTTTCGCGTTGATCTCTTTCTCACTATTCAGTGTCTTTTCAGTGGGTACAACTTCATTTTCTGAGAGAGAGAACGAATACCTGCCGCCATCTTCCAGCTCTGTCAGCGATTCTGTTTTCGTATCCCGCAGATAGTAGGTTACCCCGGCCGGAGTATCTGAAGGCAGCACCCAGCTAAAGGTGTAATTCCCGGATTCGGTGGTTTCGATACCCAGCGGAATCGTTCGCTCTTCCTGTGTTAGCTGAGGCAGGCTCTGGAGGGTAAACTTCCGGTTCTGATCATCCATTGCGAATACCGAAAGGTATCTCTCGGCGAGGCCGGCTGAACTCAGGTGCGTAGCATCGTAGTTATCCAGATCATCGCTCCCATGGTTTGAGAACAGGACATGTGCCGATCCGGAGTAATTTCTGTCGTTATGCTCCAGGTTCAGGGAAAGCGGACTCAATACTGCACTTTCACCCTCAGCATCTTTCCGGGGCCCTTCATCCACTAATATCATTCCGAATCCATAATCTTGTTCCAGGATATCCAGGGATGGGTTTTCAGCCGTAGTTCGAACCCAGAACCCTTCCAAAGGTCTCGATGGACGGTCAAATGGTAATGGTTCACGGTCCAGTTTCTGAGGCTGAAATTGAAATCCACAAGGAATATTTACATACCCGCCATTCCCATCATTTTCAGACGGCATCCAGATATAGTAGTTGTTAGCAACCCGGTCGGCTCTGGTTAGGCTACTGCAAATATTGATATTGATCGGATGGGGGTTGGCAATCAGAAAGTGACTGTTGCCTTCAGGCCCCTGATCCGGATCGTAGCCCAGATCGAATGAGAAGGAACCGTCCAGAGGCAGCCAGGGTCCGTTGGACAGCAAGAGTTCAGGAATTGATTCGTCCAGTTCATCGAGATCATCCTGGAAAACATAGACCAGCAGCGCCTGCCCCTGTTCCAGCACCTGGTCGATGCTGCTCACCGCTTCCCACTCATACGCTTCCTGGTCAATGGTATATACTGTTGGAAAAGATGCGCCGGGGTTTGTTGAACCGGGGAAACCGTCCGTGCGAATGCCATTCAGAAGATCGCCAACCGTTTGCCCGATAGAGGGGGAAGCAAAGAAGTACCATCCTTCCGGTTCCTCATACAAAATGGACCGGGCGGCCACATCAATTGATAGTGTTACCGTACGAAGATCATTTTCGTACTGAATACCGCCATCTCCAAAGAAATCGTATTCACTGATAGATCGGGCGGGAAAATCAGATTCAAATACAAGACCACCGCTTTCGGCGTCTGTTTTTTCTATTTCATCGCCTACTTCAACCTCTATTCCATCGAGCTTTAAAACGCCTTTTGGAACAGGTGGCAGTGCAAGTATGGTTATCGATTCACCCTCTCCAAAATCGAGATCAGATTCTTCGATTACTGTGTTTTCAGCTGAACCAACCAGTACCCGGTCATTTGTAAGCTCGGAAAGTCCAGGTGCCGGGGTTTGCAGGGGGGCATCCGGATTATTGCCAAAATAGGGGTAGGAGACAAAGTTTCCATTTCTTTTAAGCCGAATGATGGGCCCGGATGTATACCCCTCTTCCATAGTCCACAGGTTATTAAAGTCCCAACTGACAGAAAGATACGTAAAGATCGTTTTCATCTCTCGTGTGTTCAGCCCGGCTCCGCCGGCGCTTACGGGAACCCCGCTGGTTTGCAGATCCCAGAATGAGTTAAATACATTAAATTCCGGCTCGGGTTCTCCCTCAACACCGAGCATATCCGAAAACTCCTGAACGGAGTTGTTCAGATCTCTAAATGAAAACTGAAACTTTTTCGTATCACCATTTAACTTCGTGATGAAATCACTAAACCCTTCTCCAATCAGGCCTCCCAGCCCATACTCTTCATAAAATCCGGGGTCTTCCTCAGCACGTTTAGATTGGATTACAGGCGTCTCGTCCTCGAGTGCTTCTTCAAAGAGATCTACGTTTCCAGCAGAGTAGGAGTTATAAACAGACCCTGAGTTGCCTCCAATAAGTCCACCCGTGCTAAATAACCCTCTTACGGTACCGGTGGCATACGTGTCTCTGACTTCAAGAGGTTGCAGGTCATCGATGTACTCATCAAAGTCGTTTGCATCGAATGATGATTTCAGGTTAAAAGTTGAAAATGTTTTCTGCTTTAAGAAGAATTCAAAACCATTCAGGCCAATCAATCCACCTGTACCAAAAAGACCTCTAACATCGGCCGTGGAGTAGGAAACGGTAATAGCACCTAAAAATTCTTGCTCATTAATACCTACAAGGCCGCCGTAACCAAATGGGAAGAAGGCAATATCCAGAAAAATTTCTTCTGCCTCTGCAAGCTGTTCCAACTCTGTAATTATTTCATCTGTAAATCCAACATTCCCCCCACTGTTCGACAGCATGACACCGCCAACGTTGTAGCCGACGAGTCCACCCATACCACCAATACCAAAAAATGGAATGTCGCTCTCAAATTCCTCTTCGTTTAGCTCAATCAGTCTCTCCACATCGAAAAGAACATCTGCATCAGAGCTTCCCTGCGAAATAATCCCGGCATTTGCACCGGTAACACCCCCGGTTATAAAGAGCCCCTGCACAACACCACTCACCGAAACATTGCTCAACAGCCCTTCATTTATACCGGCAATGGCTCCTACACCAATTGCCCCTCGTATATCCACATTTTCTAAATGCAGATTTTTAATTCCGGCGTCGAATACAGGTATAGTATCGTCGGCTTTTCCAACAGGTGATTCATCTGTTTCATCTTCAAATAATCCGGTAGAAATATATCCAAACAGGCCAACACCATCCGGAATTCCACTTGTGTTGCCAGTATCACCACTTCCTTCTTGACTACCCTCTTCAACAGGATTTACACCCAGCCTGTCGATTAAGAGACCGCTGATTGTATGCCCATTACCATCAAAAAAACCGGTGAACGGTTCATCGTACGTGCCAATGGGTTCCCATCCCTGGCCATCATCAGCAAGAATCTCTCCATCTTTTACATAGTCAGTATATCCCGTCGTATTTTCATCCAGGTCGTTCATCAGAATGAAGTGAGCGTCCAGAAAATTTCGGACGTATTGCAAATGATTCCAGTCTTCAATCTGATATGGATTGTCCGGTGTACCGTCACCCGCCGGAAATTGCGCCATCACCATAATCGGCATCAGGCTCACTATAATGATGAGCATAGTCTTTTTTAGCCACACGTTTCCCTTTAAAAAAGTATGTATCTCGTTTCCCATAAAAACTATTAGTTAGGTTTATCCTTTAGCGCTGCCTCTCCCTTATTAGAAAGACAGTTTTTCCAAATGCTCTGAATGTAATTCCAACATTTTAGTAAAACAAATAATAACTCGATGATTTTGGACCCTTCCATAAAAAAAAGCAGCAGTTTTCGGCCTGCTGCTCTTTCAATTATCTTACAAAAACTATTTTTTCCTATGAAACCTGAGGAAACTCCGGTGGGTCTAACGGATTTCCATCACCCTGCGCCGTTTCTTCTACCGGAAGGGTCTCAATTTCCGGTTTTGTCCATTGCTTTTTCATCCTGTTCAGCTCTTTCGTTTCTCTTTCTTTCATGATGGTTCCTTCATTTATTCTTTCAAATTTTTATTTAACCACGGTCAGTTTTCGGGTAAGCAGGGTTGACCCCGCCTGCAGCCGGTACATGTACACGCCGCTGGAGAGATTCGCCGCGTCAAAGCTGAGGGTATGCGTTCCTGCAGACACCTGCTCGTTTACCAGCTCGGCAACCTGCCGCCCGGCCATATCAAACACCTGCAGGCGAACCTGTGCCGATTGCGGCAGCTGATACTCAATCACCGTCGAGGGGTTGAACGGGTTCGGGTAGTTCTGCTTCAGCGCTATTTCTGACGGCAGTTCAGGTTCAGCTTCAAAGCCTACACTGCTGATCACCAGTTGAAACCGAACTTCGGGCTCATCGCCCGTTTCAGTCATGGAAAGGCTCAGATCTCCTTCTGAACCGAGTTTGTACTCCGCACCGGTACCCATATCCTTCAGCGTATAGCCCATTCCGTACTCTTCTGATGGTGGCGTCCATCGGAAGGTGTAATTCCCGGAAACGGTGGTTTCCACAGCCAGCGGTATGGTTACAGGCTCTTCGAAGTGATCGGGCAGGCTGCGAAGCGCAAAGTTTCGACTCTCTTCATCCATCGCGTAGAACTCAAGATAGTTTTCGGCCAGGCCGGAGGAGCTCATCTTAATAACGTCGATTCTGTCCAAACCCATCTCCGCATCATCCCTGAGAAGAATATGTACCCTGCTTGAATAGTTTTGATTGTTATGAACTAGTTCGAAGGTCAGCGGTTCGGGAAGTTCCCCGGTTGCTTTTCGGGAACTTTGCAGATAATCATTTTCGGTAATGGCGAGCTCCGGATTTACCGCTGTCGTTCGTACCCAGAATCCCGTAAAGGGTTGGAGAACATCTATTCTAACTCTGACGTCCGAATCCAGAACTGACTGTCTTTTAGCTGGAACCTCGCACGTATAGCTCACATACCCGCCATTCCCGTCGTTTTCCTCAGGCCTCCAAACATAGTACGAGGAGGCGATGTTATCTCCCTCTATCAGCATCCGGCAGATATTGATCGGAACAGGATGCGGATTTCCAATCAGGTAGAAGCTGTTGCCGCCTGAACCCTGATCGGGATCGTATCCCAGAAGTTCATCGTACGTAAACGTGCCATCTAACGGCGCCCACGGGCCATTCGAGTGCAGCAATGGGTTTTTAGGTGCATCCTCATCAAACACATAGACCAGCAGCGCGGTGCCGGGCACCAGTCTTTGATCGAAACCGGTAACGGCAGCCCATTCGTAATCCTTCTGGTTCAGCGTATAGACGGTTGGAAAGGATGCCCCGGGGTTGGTGGATCCCGGATAGCCTTCGGTTCGCATGTTCCTCAACAGATTCCCAACGGTCTGTTCTTCTTCCGGTGATGAAAAGAGGAACCACCCTTCCGGATGGCCGTACTCTATTCCCCGGGCAGCAAGGTCCACAGGCAGTGTACGCTCTTCAATTGTGGTTGCGTAGCGAAAATCGGTATAGTTGTATTCCGAATCCGTTCGATCACCTTCATGCAAAAACTCAAGATCGCCGGCTACCACCTCCGTTTTTAAAACACTATCTCCATTTTCAATTTCGGTGTCGTCCAGCAGCAGTTTGCCACGAAACGGTATTCTGGTAATAATTACTTCGTCACTCTCTCCAAACAGAATATGAGCGGTAGTCACCTCGGTTTTTGTGCCGGCTGCAGCTGTCAGCCTTGGGTTTTCAGCAAATCCGCTGATCTGCACAAGTCCCGGGGGCGGATCCTGTTCGGGCGCTTCTTCGCTGTTGCCAAAATAAGGGTAGGAGATGTAATCGCCCGACTCTATCGCCCAGAGATTCGTGAAATCCCAACTTACAGCTGTAAAAGTACTCTGCTGCTTCATGTCAACCGTGGTTTTTGCCGTGCCTTTTCCTGTGTCGGACTGGCCTGAGGTTTGGGTATCGTAGAAGGAGTTGGTTATGGTGCCGGACCTTAAGTCGCCTACTAATCCGCCTTCATTTTCAGTACCCGATACAGCTCCTGCAGCATACGAGTTGGTTAGTGTGTTCTCCGAATCACCAAAACTGCCAACTAAACCACCCGTGCCTCTCTCCCCTGTAACAGAGCCTGTTGCGTAACAATCTTCAATATTCGTAATACCAGAATTCCCCACCAGGCCACCAAAAAAGCTACGCATAAAATCGTCCTGGAATGCTATCACGTTTCCGGTTGCGTAGGATTTTGAAATAGTGCTGGGACTTAGAGAGGATCCACCGGCACTACCAACCAAACCGCCTGTATCACTTCTCCCCGTAACATTTGATGTTGAGAATGAATTCTCGATACGTGATGAAAACAGAGTGCCTGTTATGCCCCCAGCTCTTGAATTTTCACTATAAATATCGCCCATTGAATATGTACCTGTAATAAAGGTATCATGCTGCGCATTTCCAACGATTCCACCGAAGTCTGACCCGCCGCTAAGGCCTCCGGTCACGTCCACTTCTGAGGCAATATTTGTGAGATTCACTTGTCGCGATCTCGCGATCACTCCTCCTACAGGTCCGCCGGTACCGCTAACCGATCCGGTTAGCCGAATATTTTCGAGTATTCCAATCTCACCCTCCTGATCCATGTACATATTTGCTGCCAGCGCCGCAACGTGTGTCTTACCTGTAATATCTACACTTAATAATGAAAGATTTGAAATCTCAGCTTCATCCACATAAGAAAACAGGCCAACATAACTGCTTTCCGGTCGATTGATAAACAGATTATTTATTGAATGATCATCTCCATCCAGCACTCCTTTAAAACTGTTTTCTTCGGTACCAATCGGCTCCCATCCCTCATCCTCATTATAAGGCACCACATCCAGGTCAATATCGTTGGCTAATTTGTAATGGGCGGTGAGGTCTTCACGGATGTTGTTTAGCTGATCAGCATTACAAATCAGGTAGGGTTCTGCTTCGGTGCCTTCGCCCCCGCAGAAGAGGGCCTCTCCCCCAAACACTTCAAACTCCATAACACCAACATATGCGTTTTGAGTAGTATTTTTTCCGGTATACCGCATATATCTGGCTTCATATGGCTCATCAACTATAATTTCACGAATTCTGTGATCCGGCCAGCTTTCCCAATCCATTTCTGTATAACGAGATGTCCATTCAATGCTATCAACAGAGGTCTCAATTTCAAAACTTCTGCTTTGCAGAGGCTGTATTCGGTAAGCATGAATATCTTCAATACTTTGCAAATCAACAGTAAATGAAATGACACTATTATTTCCCTGATAACTGTACCAAGCCGTTTCAAAGTCTCCATCGATGACGTTTTCAGGTACTCCTGATTGGATATTGGTATGCGGTTCAATGGGTTTATTTAATGATAAGTTTGCTCGTTGGGCCAGAAGCTTTGCAGCTGTTTCTAATGGCATTTCACTCATATTATTCAAACTCACAAAAGATTCATTTTGATATGAATCCTCTTCTGAAGAAACCCCGCCCGCAAAATCCTGGGCAATAATTAATCCGGGAAGCATCATCCCGGCTGCAGTGAACAGAGTCAGCACCCAAAAAAATTGTCCAGATACCCTGTTGTTCATTCGTATAGATAGGTCGTAGATATACCCTCTCATATCCCCGTGCTTTCGTTGATGTTGTGTGTCTCCTTAAAATGTAATTAAACTATACTATATATAAATATCTTTTTATCTAATTATAAATTATCATGATTAAAGACATGTATATCCTATATTTTATCGTGCAAAAAACCCTATACATAGTATATAATTTTTGTGATATATGGATATCTTTCAATTTTTATTGATTTTTACAGACATAATGTTGAAAAATGATGACTAATAAAGCTCATGTTTTTTTACATTCTCACTTTAATCGATGAGTTGTTCTCAATTCTTCATACAGTCTGCTCACAAAGAGGAAAACGTGGTATGTTTATAAAGTCGCAAAAATCCGCATTGCGGCCTGACATCGAAAGGAGCAGAACTACGTTCACAGGAAATTAAACATACCATGTTTGGCGTGATTAAAAGCCGTGCCCCTAAAAACATGGTATGTTTACACAGACACAAACATTCGCACTGTGACCTGACATCGAAAGGAGGAGAACTGCGTTCACAGAAAATCAAACATACCATGTTTGGCGTGATTAAAAGCTACTGCCCCTAAAAACATGGTATGTTTACACAGACACAAACATTCACACTGTGACCTGACATCGAAAGGAGGAGAACTGCGTTCACAGAAAATCAAACATACCATGTTTGGTATGGTGGAGATCCGGATTTTTGGGTAATCTTCTTTCATAACCCAAACCTGTTCGATCATGAAAAAAGCGCTCAAATACCTTATCTACTTTCTTATTTCCATCGCGGCTGTGATCCTGATACTATTTACCTGGTTCTACCTGAGCCGGGCGGTGCCAATCTGGTCGGCGCAATCAAAAATAGTCCCGCCGGCCGATACGCTTTTTGTGGATGAGCTGGCTTTCAGGGATCTGAATAAAAACGGCACACTCGATCCCTACGAAGATCACCGGGTTTCTGCGGATGAACGCGTCGAAGATCTCCTGAGCCAAATGACGGTGGAGGAGAAAGCCGGGCTCTTTTATCACTCGTTCATCTTTCCGGGAGAATTTGGTGAGTTTGCCGGCCCGCTAAGCCTGATGAATCTGCTTCCGGTTGAGTCCGCACTCTTCAATAAGCACATGCACTTCTTCAATCTCTATGAAACACCGCCGGGCAGGGATGTAGCCGTCTGGCTCAATAATATCCAGGCTATGGCAGAACGAACGCGCCTTGGTATCCCCGTCACGTTCAGTTCCGATCCGCGGCATACGGCACTGAAAGAGGAGGCGGCCATCGGCGTTCATACCGTCGGGGTTTCGCACTGGACCGAACCCCTGGGCTTTGCCTCCATCAGGGACACATCATTTATTCGAAAATTCGGGGAAATTGCCGCAAAGGAGTATCGGGCAGTCGGAATTCACACGGCCCTGCACCCAATGGTTGATCTTGCCACGGAACCACGATGGGGTCGAATCAGCGGTACCTTTGGCGAAGATGCTGAACTCACTGCCCGTCTTGGCGCAGCATATATTCGCGGTTTCCAGGGGGACTCCCTCACTTCGAAAAGCGTCTCGGTTATGACCAAACACTTTCCGGGCGGAGGGCCTCAAAAAGACGGGTGGGATGACCACTTCAGCTATGGAGCGGACCAGGCCTACCCGGGCGATAATTTCGACTACCACCTGATCCCCCATGTAAAAGCTATTGAAGCGGGTACCACGCAGATGATGCCGTACTACGGCGTTCCGCTCGGGCAGACAAGCGAGGATGTTGCGTTTGCCTTTAACCGCGAAATCCTGACGGATATGCTGCGCGACTCCCTTCAGTACGACGGAATCATCTGCAGCGACTGGGGAGTGATCAACTCTCTTTCTCTTTTTGGCTACGAGATTCTTGGCCATCGCGGCTTTGGCGTGGAACATCTCACGCCAGAAGAGCGAACCCTTAAGGCGATTGAAGCCGGTGTGGATCAATTCGGGGGTGAATCTTCTCCCGAACAGCTGGTCAGCCTGGTTAACGACGGACTGCTTCCTGAGTCCCGGCTGGACGAATCGGTAAGACGGTTACTCCGCCTGAAGTTTCAGCTCGGCCTGTTTGACAATCCCTATGTTGACCTGGATACCGTTGATGAAAAACTGGCTACGGAAGAGGCTATTCAGATGGGATACGAGTCGCAGCTTCGCTCGCAGATTTTATTATCGAACCGGGAAGTTGACGGACGCCAGATGCTGCCTCTTGATTCCGGCTCACTAAAAATTTATGTACAGGGCCTCGATACCGAAGTGGCAGCCGGTTTTGCGGAGGTGGTGAATGATCCCGATTCGGCTGACGTGATTATCCTGAACATTGATCCGCCCGGCGATCCCGATTATGGGAAACTAATGGGGCTGAAACTCTTCAGAGAGGGCCGCCTCTACTATACGGATAAGGAGATGCAGCCCATCCTCGAACTGCTTTCAGCTAAACCTGCAGTTGTAACTACCTACCTTGAGCGTCCGGCAATTTTGACGGAAATTGTTGAGAGGGCAGGAGCAGTCCTGGTCAATTTCGGCACTACGGATCAGGCCATATTGGACGTGATTTTTGAAAATTTCAATCCCGAGGGAAAACTGCCGTTCGATATGCCTTCTGACTGGGAATCCGTTCTTAACCAAAAAGAAGACGTTCCGTTTGATCTGGATAATCCTTTTTTTGAGTTTGGGTATGGGTTGAGTTATGAATAGAAGTATTGGGGATCCCTCAAGGGGGCGTGGTGAGCCTATTAAGGCTGATAAAAAAATCTGAAGACTAAAAGAAATAAGAGGTTTTATTTACCACGAGGACGCGAAGACCAGAAGTGCACGAAGAGGAAAAATTATCGCATCGTAAAACCTTTGTGATTCTTAGTGTCCCGGAGTCTTCGTGGTAAAAATGGGCCGGAACGCTGACCATGGTTATTATCTGGATATAACAGCGAAAATTTAATCATGCTCACTCTAATTTTACTTACAATTCATATCTGTATAGAGCATCCTGATCCCAGCTTACCCCAACCAAAGGACTTCCGCTTGAGTGAATGGTTATTTGATCAATTTTCTGATCTTCCGGTATGCGGTATTGCTCTAAGGGATTTCCATCCCAGTCTATAACCTTAATCATCTGTTTCCTCTCTTCGGTTGAAGTGTCGTTGTCTACATACAACAGGTAAAGAGCGTTATCATTTGAAGTGATGTCCAGCACATATTGATTGAGCTCTTCCATTTCGTAGGCCTCCTGGGTAAAACCGTCAAGAGGCGGGGGATCTTCCAAAAGGAATCGTTTTCGGGATGAAAGGCCATTCAGATCTATTATTTCAAGGGATGGATAATAGAGTGTTGCAACAGCCATTTTTTCATTTGTCTGAGAAACCGTGGAGTATCGGCTATTCACATTCACCTCCGTCATCAAATGAAATGGCTCTGTGTTATAATTAAATAACTCTCCAAATTGGAGGTTTTCGCTATCTCTGTCGTACATAAAAACACCCGTCTTCTCATGTACGTTTTTTGCCATTCTGTCTTCAAACTCTCCCACAAATTTGTTCTCTTTGTAGAAAAAAATGTCAACTAGCCCATGGTTCAATTCATCAGGCAGAGTAAAAATCTCAGAAACAGATAAATTGCTGACTGAAATCGATTTTGTAATGTTTACTACATCAATCTGCCCTTTCGAATCGTTTAAAAAAAACGTAATCGTTGAATCTTCAAAACTTGCAACATTACTTACACTTGGGGGAAGTGTATACTCGCCTGGCCCCCGCCCTTCCGTTCCAAAATTTGCAATCAATGAGTCATCGGAAAAAACATTAAAAAAAGGTGCATCAAAAGTTGTCACCAAAAGATTATCCCCAATGAATAAAGGCTCTGTTTTCACAAAGGTATTTTCACCGAATAAATTCCCATTCAATGTCTGACCTGAACCTGAAAACTCAATTATATTATCAACATATTGGCTTTGCGTGCATGACATCAGTGTGAATAAAAATGGTAAGCTAATTAGTATAAATTTTTTCATACTTTCCCATCCAAAACCTAAACTTTATTTCTAAACATCCAAATTATGTTTAATAATATTTAATCCACTACCAAACCATCTCTATTACAAAGATTCGGATCTCCAGCATCCCAATTTTCAACACTTGTGCATCCATTGCAGGAAATAAAATGATTTCTTCCAGGTCCAGCTATTGCATTGCATGACGCCCAATTATTTCCAGATTCAGCACAAACATTATTTGCTCCGGCATTTACAGTGCTTTCTCCATTTTCACTATTGAATGAGATATTCAATGCTAAAAAGAAAAAAAGAATGAGGTAAAAGCAATTAGATATTTATATTTCATAGCGATTTATTAATTTTATTATAGTTATCGCTATCAATTGTAAAAAAAAACACACACAACCACAAGCCACTATTTGTATTTGTTTCATCTCAACACTTTGATAATACATTTTTTAACTATATGTACCATTCATTTCTTAGATGGTCTTTATATTCACACTTTCAAACACCAAAACTCTGTCTCTAACAAAAGAACGTTTTTTATTAGCTATTCGAACCATTTTTAAACAATATCTGATGCCAACCCATATCAAATTTAATTTTTCAATTTTATTGATTCTTCTTTTCTCAGCCCGATCCGGCAGCAACACCTCCGGCATAGCGGATTTCACCATGTAAGAAACAAGGGGCAAAAAAAGCCGGGGATTTAGCCGGCTCCGTTTATTATAAATTTATACCACAATCGGCGGTTTTGTATACACTTCCTGCCCTGCGGGGCAGGGAGGTTAATTGTCAAATGAGCTCCGGTATCAAGGGAAGGGTCAAATAAATCCAGGTGTCAGTTCTTAATACATCGCACGGAGACTCCGTCAGCGCGGACGAGATTATTCATGGCAGCAGAGCTGATGGTGAAGTCGAGTCTTCGCGCAAGCGGGTCAACTATGGTAGCCGACCAATAGAGGCCGTAGTTGCCAGCACCGTCGAGCGAACCGCTGCTGTAGCCGCGGTAGCCTGCCACAGGCAGTTTTAGCGGGGAGGCAAAGGCGCCATTTCGATCATTACTGCTCCAGCTTTGACGTTCCGCTTCCCACTCGCCCTCGGTTGGTAATCGATATCCATGCGGACATGGGTTATTGATTCCTTTCACCCCCTGCCAAAGATTGTCGTTCTGCGGGCTGCGCCAATCGGAAGGACTGTTTGGGGGGAGTATGAATTGCCCATCACCGGGAATGTCTGTGTTGCTCAGTACAGAGGTGGTACGCGACGTTCGTTTTTCATGCCCGTCTGCAGCACGTCCCCACTGGTAGAGGTCGCCATACGCCTGTTCATCGGTCGAAGAAGTGGCGGCTCGCGAAGCGCCCATATTACGGTCCATCCATACTCTTCCGGTTGCGCTTGTTACCTCAACCACTTCTGTATCCGTATCCCTGGGCCAGGACGAGTCGGTTGTGAAGTTTATTTGGTTTCCGTAAGCCGTTCCTGCCCCGTTTGTAGCGTAAGCACGCACAAAATATTCAGTATTGGAAGAAAGATTGGTGAAATTACTGGTAAAGGTGCCGGTTCCGCTGCCGTTTGAGGTACAATCCGTCGTAGGATCCTGCAAAGTACTCCAGCAAACACCCCGGGAAGTTACCTCTGACCCTCCATCATCGGTTACATCCCCTCCGCTTTGGGCTGAATCATCCGTGATTGATTCTACCAAGCCTGTGATAACGGTTGGTAAAGTAGCAAAGGCCGCCACAATATTCTTCGGCTCATCAACGGTGATTTCAGCAGGGTTATCCGAACCACTTAAATCCCCCTCCCAGCGAGCAAACACCCAGTTCTCTTCCGGCACCGCCTCCAACTCTACAACGGTGCCCTCAGCGTAGTCTGTGGCCTTCTGCTGCACAACCGTCTCGGCAACCGTTCCCTCTCCATTAACATCCACCGTTAAAGCGTACATGCGCTGCTCAAAGGAACCAATCATTGTGAAATTTTGGGTCATCGAAAGATTTATGGGGTTCGCCGTGGAGACCACATCTCCCTGCCATCCTGCAAACACCCATCCTTCATTGGCTGAAGCCTGCAGGCTGATGGTTTCCCCCTCATCATAACTGCCGGCATTTGGTGTGATTGCACCCCCCTCGGCAGGGGTGGCCGTGGTTGTCAACGTATAAACAGGTGTGCTTTCCGTGGAGCAGGAAAGTGAAGCAAGTATCAGTAACGCAAGCAGTAAAAAAGAAACGTTTCTCATCATAACTGAAAAGGTTTATGGGTAAGGAGCATGACCAGCTGTGATGTATTCCTTTTCCCCGGGTTGTTTTTTATTTAGAAAGACCACCACGCTCAGCAGCTCTCTGTTACGGTTTACGAGATTTCAGGGTGGGGTCTATCATCGGCGGGAAAAAAAGTTGCTCAACATAAAAACCCTGTATAAATGCGGCTCCGTTTTATTTATTTATCTCTTCAAGCAAAGCTAATTCGTCGCGCCACATATCTGATGGATGATTGTTTAGATTTGTCAGCAGCTTTTCAATCTTGGTTTTTTCAAAATAATCAAAGACAGCCCTGTTATTTTTTAGGGTTGTATAGGATTCGCGGAACAGAATATTACTCTCCTCGGTGAGACCATTTAACGCCTTGCAATAGGCAAGATATACCATTGTTACTGCTGTCCAGCTATGGGCGGGTCCGAGTACCTCACTGTACAGGGAGTAGGTTTCAGAAAACAACTCTTCCGCATCTTCAAACTTACCTGTTGATAAATAAAATACTCCCAAACCTTCGTTAGCTGAACCAACTCTCCAGTGAAATTCTCCATAGCGTTGTTTAATCAACGGTATTCTTTGCAGAAGTAACGATTCTGTTTTTTCAAATTGCTCATTATCAGAATAGGCCGCCGCAAGGTTATTCATCACAAGGAGCGTACTTGGATGATCTTCACTGTATACAGTTCTGAGACTTGCCAGAGATTTTAAATAATATTCGATGGCTTCTGCCGGGCGTTCCTGCACTACCAGTAGGTATGCAAGGTCGTTATAGATACGGTGCACATCACTCTCTTGCTCATAATCCTTTAAAATTTCATGGTACAATTTTTCACTCTCTTCGTACTGCTCATTATTCCTGTAGGCATGCGCAACGGTCATCTTTATGTTTTTTACAGCACTCGAGTGCTGGTTTAGTTCTGTATATAATCCTCTTGCTTCTTCCAGGATCTGAAATGAGCGCTCCGTATCACCAACTTCAGTAACAGCTCTTGCATACCGGCCAAGAAACCTGGCTTTCAAATCACTGAAATCTCCATCCAGGTTATTTATTAAATCCAATGCCTCTTCGTAATAGAGAATGGCAGTATCAAAATTCCGGTTCACGGAGTGTGCGTTTCCCAATCGAATGGCACCGTCTGCAAGCTGTTCAGAAGCGCCATAGGTTGAACGAATAATCCCGTAAGCCTGCTCATAGAAACTGATGGCCTCATCATAATTGCCAAGATTGAGGTATGAATTTGCAAAGGCTGATAAAAGGTTCGGTTTTGCAATAAAATCATCATCAAGGGTAAGCAATCCCATTTTTCCAATATCCAAAAGGTCAAAAACAGACAGAGTATCACCCTGGTTAGCACCGGGCGAGGCGGATTGAAACAGATCTGTAAGATAACCGGTAACAAATTCGGCCTGCTGCTGACCGGCTAACGCAATTTCTTTCTGTTTTTGAACTTCTGAAAGATGATAGGCAATAAACCCGGATGCCAGAGTGCCTGCAATAGCGAGGGCAAAGAGAAGGCCTCTGTTTCGTCTGATAAATTTGGATAGCTGGTAGGGAACGGAACGTTCCCTCGCATGAACCGGCAAATGCATTTTCCAATTTTCAATATCTTCTACAAGATGATCAACTGTGAAATAACGAAGCTCCGGCTCTTTGCAGAGTGCCTTCATAATAATCGTATCCAGATCACCCTTTACTTTTTTTGATTTTCCGGACTCTGAAATGAATCTGCTCGGTTTTTCCGGTTCTTCAAAACAAATAATCTGTTCAGCTTCCTTCAGGGTCTTATCTTTCAGATTAAAGGGTGGCCGGCAGGTTATCATTTCATACAACAGAAGCCCGAGTGCGTATACATCGGTTGCCGTGGTAATTTTTTTGAAGGTTATCTGCTCAGGCGTCGCATACTGTATGGAAAGCATGTGCAGGTTCTCCCTGGTTTCACCAGGCTTTTCGGGTGTGAGATCATCATTTAAAATTTTTGCAATTCCGAAATCCAGAACTTTTACGGTGCCGTCTGTTTTAACGAGAATGTTATCCGGTTTCAAATCGCGATGAACAACAAGATTCCGGTGTGCGTACTCTACGGCTTTGCAGACTTGCTTAAAGAGGTCCAGAATCTCTTTGAGGCTGCAGCTATTTTTCCTGCAGTATGAGGTAATTGGCGTCCCATCCACAAACTCCATAATCAGATAGGGACGGCTGTCCTCGGTAACGCCTCCATCGTATAAACGGGCTATATTGGGGTGCTCAAGGCCTGAAAGAATGTTTCGTTCGGCTGAAAAACGTTCAGCATGGTTTTTTGAGTTCAGTTCGTGCCGTAAAATTTTAATGGCCACTTTCCGCTTGAACTGTCCGTCGCTCCGTTCAGCAAAATAGACATCTCCCATTCCCCCGCTGGCAATCAGTTCAATAATCTTATATGGTCCGGCCTGCTTCAGTGGCGAGTAAAATTTGGAGGTATCGATATTTACATTTGAGCCTGTAATTTCATTGACAAGAATACTGCCCGATTGAACCATTTTATCCCACAACTTTTCTGAGGGTTCTATGCCCTCAAGGAAGCGAATTATATTTTCTTTTAATGCCGGTTCGTCCCCGCAAATTTCCTCAATAAACGCTGAGCGTTCATCTGGGTTTAGATCGAGCACACGATCCAGGATCGGAGATATTTGCTCCCAGTTGTACATTATTTTTTTAATAGGGTGAGGTTTAGAAGGTATACGGTTTTATGGACTTGTTTATATCATCAAGTCATCCTCACTTAAATGCTGGTAAAGCCAAACTCTGGCTTTTAACCAGTCCCTGTTTGCCGTAGCAGTGGAAATGTTCAGGATTTGGGAGGTCTCCTCAATGCTTAGTCCCACAAAGAAGCGAAGTTCAACCACGGTGCATAATCGTTCGTCGACTTTTTTAAGTTGATTCAGCTGTTCGTTCAGGGCTAAAATTCGTTCAGTGTGCTCATCAGCCTTTATTGAATTTACGTCCAGGTTGAGGCGTGAATAGTTGCCTCCCGCTTTAATGGAACCTTTTTTACGGGCATAATCAACCAATATTTGGCGCATGGATCGTGCAGCAATTGAAAAGAAGTGTTCCCTGTCCTGGTAGTCTGGATGTTTCTGATCCACCATTTTTTCATAAACCTCGTGGACAAGTTCTGTTTTGCAGAGGGTTTTTTTCTCGTATTCCCTGTTTAACTGCGACTGGGCAAGCCTCTTTAATCTTTCATAGACGAGCGGATAGAGTTTATTATACGCTTCCTTGTCCCCATCTCTTACTTGTAATAGTAATTGAGTAATCTCCATAAATTCCTAATTTATACAGAGGTAATAAAAGATTATGTTATAGTCGGACTCCAAGCGTTTTTTGAACGATCCCTATTTACAACAAAAGCTTCAATCAACTGCATGATGAGTTCATTCAAAACAATAACAATATATCAATACATCACTAATTTTTATCAAAGAATGATTGCAGATTTTATTCATTTTAAAACTGTGTATAAATTGGATTAAATCAGATCAAACAGGGTTTTTTGATTTTTCTGTAAATAATATTTCTTTCTCACTTTACACTTACCATTATAACAGATCCGCATATTCTATTTTTATTGTTTTTAATCAGAAGTAATTGCGGCTACATACGATCTTTTCCTTCAGCAACCATTCAATATTTTTAGTATTCTATTTTCTTTTAACAGCCAATTCATCCCCAAATGAAGTTCTTATTTAATCTCGCCCTCTCTTTTTTTCTCGCACTCCTCCTCTTCTCCGCCTGTACAGACAGCAGCACCTCCGGTATTGACGATCCTGATATCGAAGATCCGGATGATGAAGAACCTGTAACATTCACATCAGGCGCGGCTGATTTTACCAATTACGTGGCGATTGGCAATTCGCTTACGGCCGGTTTTATGGATGCGGCTCTCTATGACGAAAGTCAGCAGTTTTCGCTGGGCGCTATTCTGTCTGACCAATTTGCCGAAGCAGGGGGCTCCGGCATCTATAATCAGCCCGACATCAACTCCGAAAACGGCTTTAACTACACCTTCACCACCGATGGCGGACCGGCACTTGGCCGCCTTAAGCTCGACACCTCCACCCAGGTGCCAATTCTGGATATCAGCCTGCCGTCGCCCACCATCAACGGCGATCCCGTGGAGTTCTACAACGTTGATGTTACTCAGCTAAATAACTTCGGCGTGTCGGGAATCAGGGTTGGCCAGCTTTTAACGCCCGATACCGGCACTCCCGGCACCTCTGACTACAATGTCTACTACGAACGGTTTGCTTCCAGTCCCGGCTCATCAACCATTCTGGAGGACGCCATCAGCGCAAATCCAACTTTTTTTACCCTCTGGATTGGCAATAACGACATCCTGGGATATGCTCTTTCAGGCGCAACAAATAACAATCTCACCAGTCCCGCCGATTTCCAGGAGCGCTTTTCCACCGTCATTCAAACCCTGATGCAGCAGACCGATGCCAAAGGCCTGGTGGCCACCATTCCGCCCATTCTGGAGATACCCATGTTTCAAACCATTCCGTATGATGTTCTCGATCTTCCTTCCGGTTCATCTTTACTCAACTTACAGTTTACGACCTTCAACTCCGCTCTCGATGACCTCGTGGAGCACCTGGGATATGATGCCGACGATGCCGACCGGCGGAGGGTGTTGTACCGGGACGGGCCAAATCCGTTTTTAATTGTTGACCCCAACCTCAATGACCTGGGGGATGAGTTTGATGAGCTGCTGGAGCAGGGATTGATTAATCAGTCGCAGCGTGAATCCCTGGAACGCTACAGGCAGTCGCGGCCCATGGAAAACAGTCCCGAAACAGGCCCCGAAGTGGTGCTGGTAACTGCCGCCGAAGTTTTGGGAACTTCATCCGATCCGGACAATCCCATCTCTCAGTTTGGCGTTGTTGAGCCGCTGCCCGCCCGCTACACTATTACTGCGCCGCAAATGCAAGCTATCAACGAGGCCCGAACCGCGTTTAACGATATCATCAAAGCCGAGGTTGAGATGGCTAACAGTGCAGAAACCCGGCTGGCATTGTATGATACGGACGAGCCCGGATCGGCTTTCATGGATATTTTCGGTATCAGCGACGGGGAGCGGGGCATTACCGTGGATGGAAATTTTTACACGACTGATTTAAGCGTAAACAGTGTATTTTCCCTGGATGGCGTACATCCCAACGGAATTGGCCACGGTATTATCGTCAATGAATTTATTGATGAAATAGAATCCACCTTTGATGCGATTCTGCCGCGGGTAGATGTATCTGAACTTCCCGGCGTAGCCGTTTGCGAGGGCGATTGCGTAAGTGAGCAGCCTAACAGTTAACGGCCGTTTGAATTGAATATGAACTTAGAAAGTCCCCTTTTTTTGACTCACCCCATCCCCACTCTATCGCGCCCTGCCGGGACTTGACAGAGTGGGGAGCTTTGAAAGGTGACATGAATGAAAAAGTTATGATCTCTCATATTTGCACCACTATATTTTCACAGCCCCCTGAATGATCTCAGGGAAATGATAAAACACTACACAGATTTTTTGAACCATATGTAAATAATCCATTAAACCACCTGTCGGTCCCACCGGCATATCAAACCAAAACAGATCATGAAAACCATCTTTCCCATTCTGCTTATGATGATGTTCGCAGCCTGCTCAGGCCAAAATAACAGTGAAACTTTCGAAACGGAGTTTACACAGCAGTATCCCGATACCAAAAAAGATAATGTGTCCGATAACTATTTCGGAACCGACGTTGCCGATCCGTATCGCTGGCTCGAGGACGATTTATCAGAAGAAACCGCACTGTGGGTAGAAGCCCAGAACGAGGTTACATTTAACTACCTCAATAAAATTCCGTTTCGGGATGAAATTAAAGAGCGCTTGACCGAGCAGTGGAATTATGAGCGGCTGAGTGCTCCATCAAAGAACGGAGACTATTTCTACTACTCGAAAAACGACGGACTTCAGAATCACGCCGTTATCTATCGCAAGCCTTCCCTCGACTCGAATGATGGCGAAGAGGTGTTTCTGGATCCCAATGATTTTTCTGAAGACGGATCGACCTCACTTGCCGGCCTCAGTTTTACCAAAGATGGATCCATGGCGGCCTACTCTATTTCTGAGGGCGGATCCGACTGGAGAAAAGTGATTGTTATCAATACCGACGACATGGAGCAGGTGGGAGATACGCTGACCAACGTTAAATTTTCGGGGATCTCCTGGAAAGGTAATGACGGATTTTATTACAGCAGCTACGAGATGCCCGATGGCAGCCAGCTTTCAGCCATGACCGATCAACACAAGCTCTACTACCACGAAATCGGAACGCCTCAACGCAGTGACGAGCTTGTTTTTGGCGGTGAAGAGACACCCCGGCGCTACATATCCGGCAGCGTTACGGATGATGAACGGTTTTTGATTATCAGCGCGTCGGTAAGCACCACCGGAAATGAGCTCTATATGAAATCGCTGGAGAGTGAAGGGAATGACATTGTCCCGATTATCAGCGACTTTGAGAACACCCACTCCGTGATCGACACAGATGGTGAAGACCTGCTGATTTACACCAATCTCGATGCCGAAAATTACAGGCTGGTACGCGCACCTGTTAACGACCCATCCCCCGAAAACTGGGCCGATGTGATTCCCGAAACTGAAAACGTACTGAACGTATCAACCGCGGGCGGGTATCTTTTTGCAAACTATATGGTTGATGTTCAGACCGAAATCAAGCAGTACGGCTACAGCGGAGAGTTTATTCGCGATGTTGAGCTGCCTTCGATCGGTACGGCGGGTGGATTTTCTGCCGAGAAAGAGGATGACGTACTTTATTACACATTCACGTCCTTTACTTATCCCTCCTCCATTTACGAATACTCTATCGAAACGGGAGAGTCTCAGCTCTATTGGAATCCCGAAATTGACTTCAATCCGGACGATTACGTAACCGAGCAGGTATTCTACGAAAGCAAAGACTCCACGGAGGTCCCGATGTTCATTACCTACAAAAAGGGAGTGGAAAAAAACGGTGACAACCCAACCTACTTATATGCGTATGGCGGGTTTAACGTGAGTTTGCGTCCGTCGTTCAGTATTGCCCGCTTAATCTGGCTCGAAAACGGCGGCATTTACGCACAGCCAAATATTCGGGGTGGTGGCGAATATGGGAGGGAATGGCATCTTGCCGGAACCAAGCTCAATAAACAGAATGTATTTGATGATTTTATTGCCGCAGGCGAATACCTGGTGGATGAGGGGTATACATCAAACCAAAAACTGGCGATTGCGGGCGGCTCCAATGGCGGGCTTTTAGTAGGTGCCGTAATGACGCAGCGCCCCGAGCTTGCCGCTGTGGCTTTTCCTGCCGTGGGCGTATTGGACATGCTTCGCTACCACACCTTTACTGCCGGGGCAGGCTGGGCGTTCGATTACGGAACATCGGAAGAGAACGAAGAGATGTTTCAGTACCTGCTGAACTACTCACCCGTTCACAATGTGGAAGAGGGTACAGTGTATCCGGCAACGATGATCACAACGGCAGATCACGACGACAGGGTGGTTCCTGCCCATTCATTCAAATTTGCCGCTGAGCTGCAGGCAAAACACGCGGGCGACAACCCCGTTCTTATTCGCATCGAAACACTTGCAGGCCACGGTGCGGGTCGTACAACAGAGTCTGTGATCAGTGAGTGGGCTGACCGCTATGCCTTTGTCTGGTACAATATGGGAATTCATCCATTCGAGTAAAGATTATGAACAGGCCACAAACTCTCTGCGAATTCAGTGTTTCTGTGCCCCTTTACTCTGAATACATAACTTAAAAACCCTTTACCCCGTAATTCGTAAATTAAACTTTCTATTTGCGGGGTAAAAAGACAAGTTAACCCTGAAAATCGAAATAAAAGATTTCATATTTCAGGATGAAATGATAACCAGATACATACTTAATGATCTCGCCGTTCATACAATAACTGACGCAAAATCTCCAAAACATCCATTTTTGTGATTTTTTGTTTTCGTGGCGAATAGTGTGTGATTTGATACAGGTGAAATCTATTGTTTCCCTGGTCATCGGATCATTTAGCCGGCTCCATTCAGGAGAAAAGCCGTGGAATTAAACCCCTTATAACTCAGCCTTAAATCTATACTATTACCTTTCAAAACTTTATCTTATCAGTAAAGAGATTTTCAAAAGAAAGGAGGGAAGATGAAGCTCATCTCAATTTTCATGATGTTGTTGAGTGCCTTTTTTAATACTCAAGACAACGACTCCCTGCTTGCTCAAACAGAGAAAATATTTGAGCAGCAAAACTCACCCGGAGCGGTGCTGATCTGGGTAGAGGGAGACAGCACCCTGATCTTTGAAACCTATGGCCTGGCGAATATTGAAGAGAACAGGAGTATAGATCCTGATAAAACGATCTTCAGAGTTGGGTCCATTTCCAAACCATTCACCTCCATTGGGGTGCTAAATGGTGTTGAAAGAGGGATTCTGGAGCTGGACAGGGATATCAACACATACTTCGATGAACCACTCATCAGAGATTCGTATCAAACCCCTCTTACGCTGCGTCACCTGCTCACTCATACCGGAGGGCTTGACGACCATTTCATCGAAAAATCGTCAAGAACAAAAGAGCAGGCCCTTACGCTGGAAGAGTCTGTACAGAAACTGTTGCCTCCCAGAATCATTGAGTCGGGAGAAATTGCAACCTATTCCAATTTCGGTGCTGCGCTTGCCGGTTACCTGTTACAGCACGCTGACGGACGGGCGTTTTCTGAAATTATCTATGATGAGGTTTTCAGAAAAACAGGGATGAAAAACAGCTCTTTCGAACCCAATGAAGAGGCATTATCACATTTTATGACAGGATATTTCGCAGAAGAAGACAGACTTATTCCCCTCAAATACGACTACATTCACGATTCTCCGGCGGGTATGATGGTAACCACTGCACGCGATATGGAGCGTTTCATGCACCTTATTCTTACCCCCGGAGGCCTCGAAGATAGCGGAATTCTCTCCCGTGAAATGACTTCAGAGATGCAATCCATTCAGTTTACACATCATCCAAAAGCTGAAGGAGGATTTGGCTTTTTATGGAATATTTTTGAATACAATGGCCACCGGGTTATTGGTCATGATGGCGGCTATATTGGCATGGCCGCACGTCTTTTTATCTTCCCCGAACATGATGCAGCCCTTTTTGCAGCCACAAATACGATGGATTTTGGCTTCATTTCAGGCGTTACCGATTCTTTGACATCCAATTTTTTACCCAGAATAGATTCCAAGGAAGACTACGCGATTCCGGATCAAAGATACACCGGTGATCCACCCTTATCCGAATATGCCGGCACCTGGAGACACACGCGCTATACCAAAGAATCATTTACAAAATTTGCCGTTCTCGCCGGTATAATGGGGCAGGAGATGATCACCCAAACCGCCGGCGACAGTTTACTGGTTATGCCAAAGCCCGGTGGCGAATCGAGGCGGCTGGTTAGGATTGAGCCCAATCTTTTTCAATCCATCGATGATAACTACTACCTCGCATTTCGCGAAAGCGAGGGTCAAGTCACACACGTTTTCACAAACGGTACCTCAGCCTTGGAAAAACTGCATCCGCTGGAAACAAGAACCTTTCAGCTATTTCTGGTTGCAGGTTCCTACCTCATTTTTGTTATGATTGCCGTCGGTTACCCAATACTATTTCTATACAGAAAATTCAGAAAGCGAGATACAGGAACAACTCTGCTTTCCAGAAATGAACTCTATATAGCGCTTGCTTACTGCTCATCACTGGTAATTTTTATAATGTTAGGCTCGGCCGTATCCGCACACGAAATGGCTATTGGATTTGGTTACGGAGTACCTGTGCATGTTTACATTTCTACGCTTATACCTTACGCAGCCCTGTTTTTTACTCTTCTTCTGGGCATACATATTGTGCGAACAAAAGAGTCACTCTTGCGAAAATCCGGATCTGCATCAGTTGTTGCCGTTTCTGTTGTGCTATTCTGCTGCCTCTGGTACTGGAACCAGGTTGGATGGAGATTTTAACGACAAATAGAATGTACTAACAGCCTCGGCTATCCTCAGCCCTGGCAGATGTAAATAGCTCATAGAATGCATAGAGAGAAAGCGCCGCTGTAATAAGTGAGCCGAAAAGAAAAAAGCCTTTACCGATAAAGCTGTTTACCGAACCGGGCATCAGCGGAATGCCACCGCTTATTTCTCCGCCTGTAAAAAGTATATAGAAACCGGTTGCGGAAAGTGCCATACATATCACTCCACCCAAAAAAGATGAAATCTTTTCCAGTCTTTCTTTTTTTGATGTTGAAATTTTAAAAGCCACAGAAATATCCGACCCGGATTTTTTTAAGATGGAGTAATTTAATAAAAGAGATAACAGGATTCTGTCACATCTCAAACCGATCCTTTTTTATAACCTCAGTTGGATTGTAAATCTGGGCAAGAATTCTGAGGCTGTCCAAAAAGTATGCTTACCTATAGTTCAATTTAAATTATCTAGTTTACTTATAAATAGTTGTAGTAAGAGTTCTTCGTGTTGCTTCGCGACCTCGTGTCCTCGTGGTAAAGACCTCCGGTTTATTGCCACGAAGACTCAAAGACTCAAAGGTTCATAAAGAAAACTTTAATTATTAAGACCCTATAAATCAAAACCATCTTTTTGGACAGCCTCTCGGGGGTTTTATCCTTAATATTTTTAATCTCAAATAAAACTGTAAAGCTGTTTCCCAAACGGGATGCCCAAGGCATAACCACCCCTTCGCGCCAGCTGGCGGATCCCTTCGGGAAAAGCCCATTATTAATCGAACTCAGGTTTATACCATTTTTTTTATCTCCCTGCCGGTTCTTTTTTTGTACGCACTTATAACAATAGAAACCATTTGTTCAATCGTAAATACACCTGAATTCAGGATCAGATGGTAGTCTGTGGGCTCCGCAACATTTTTATGAAAATTCTTTCTTATATACTCCTCTCTCTCCCTGTCTTTTTTTTCAACGATGTACTTTGCCTCTTCCAGGGATATATTTTCCCTTGCCGCGAATTCTAATGTCCTGTTATTTAAAGGGCTCACTACACGTATATGAAAGGCACCCGGGGTTTTACAAATATAATTGGCTCCCCTTCCCACAATTATACCGTTTCCATAAGATTCAATTGTTTTCACAACCCTTATTAATGATCTAAAGTAGGTCATATTTGTAGGAACATTCACTAAAAATCCGGTTACGGTATCTTCTACCATTTGCATTCTTCGCTCATCAAGAGACTCGATGGTCCTAACTCCCTCTCCCATCTCGTTTGCAATTGCCTGCAATAGTTCTTTATCCCATACCTTAAAACCTATCAACTCTCCCAGGTATTCGCCAAGAGCAGCACCCCTGGCCCCAAATTCTCTTGAAATCGTAATAATTGGGTATTTCCTTTGGGTGGGTGGCCTCGACTTAGCAACCGTATTCGTAAATTTCCAGGAGTTTATCTGTTCTTCAATGATTTTAGCAATGTTTTTAGGCATTTGATCTCCTCCATTGACATTATGTGGTCATCTCATGTTTTTCTCTCTATCAGTAATGTATAAAAGTTTATGGATTCGTTATACAGGCCGTCAATATTTTCTGCGTTTTTTTATCTGATAGTAAACTGAAAAATAGGTAGAGCCCTGCTGCCTCTTACCATCAGTACCAAAAAATCTTTCATTGAAAATGTTATTTGATATCTGCTGCCTCACTACCTTGTCAGCCACTTTTCAATCAAATCAAAAAATCCTTGAACAAGAAGGGCCAGCAGGGCAGCCGGTATGGCGCCCTCGAGGATAAGGGGTATACTGTCGAGGCGGATACCGGTTAAGATCGGCTGGCCATAGCCGCCAGCGCCAATTAAGGCTCCAAGCGTAGCCACTCCCACATTAATAACGGCTGATGTTTTAATACCCGCAAGTATAGAGGGCAGAGCCAGCGGAATTTCAATTTTTCGCAGTATCAGCAGTTGCGGCAATCCCAGTGCCCTGGCCGATTCCATAAGCGGCTGGGAAATATTTTTAATGCCTGAATGCGTGTTTCTAACAATAGGCAGTAGGCTGTAAATAAACAGCGCGGCCATAGCCGGAACGGTGCCGATGCCAAAAAGCGGAATCATAAAAACCAGCAGCGCAAGTGAGGGGATGGTCTGCAGAATTCCAACAAATCCAAGAACCACGCTTTCGAGCTTTTTAACTTTTACGGCGATAATGCCAACGGGTATCGAGAGGAGAATAGCCAGGCCGAGCGATACCGATACCAGGTAGAGATGATCCACGGTGTTTTTAATCAGGCGGTCTGTTCTGCTCTCAATAATTACGGACGATTCAATTCCAAATTCCTGACTCAGGAAATCTGAAGCCACGGATGCATCATTTTCACCATCAATTTTCACCCTTGCGTTCAGGCTTACCATCTCTTCCTCCGAAATTGTGCCTCCCAGCCTGTTTATCATATCTTTAGCGACTTCAGGAATATCATCCCTGTAGATAAAAACCGCTTCATATTCAGGAAAAAACCCGCGGTCATCTTCCAGTACAGTCAGCCCGTAATACTCAATTTCCGGATCGGTAGAATAGATATCAATCACGTCAATATCTCCGTTTTCCAGCCCGCGGTAGGCAAGATCGTGATCCAGCCCGTTTACTTCATCAGGCCGCAGATTATAGGCAGACTGTAATCCTTTCCATCCGTCACTGCGATCCATAAATTCGTTACTGAAGCCGAACGCAAGATCGGGATGATTCTGCAGATCACTGATCGTTTCCAGATTTTTTTCATCAGCAGTTTCGCTTTTTACTGCAAGCGAATAGGTGTTATTGAACCCCAGCGGCTGAGATATTTGAACACCAAAACTTCCCAAAATTTCGCTTAGCTCTTCAAGGTTCTGAATTTCTCTGTCTGTAAGAATCTCCTCGGAAATTGTACCTGTATAATCGGGATATACGTCGATATCTCCGCCAATCAGTGCGCTCCACAAAACGCGTGTTCCGCCGAGCTGTTTAATCAGCGTCATGTTCAGGCTGTCGCTGGAACTCACAAACTGCGATACAATTTCACCCAGAATCACACTCTCCGTAAAAGCTTTCGTCCCAGCCTTCACCGGTTCCGTATTTGATTGTGAGCAAGCTGTGGAGGGAACAAACCAGATCATCAGGCCAAGCAGAAGAAGGGTAATTTTTACAGTACCTGTTTTGTTTGATATGTCTTCCATCTAACTCACCGGTAAATTTCGGCGTGCGCTTACAAACTTTTCAACAAAAGCATTTTCAGGGTTTTTCATGATCTGTTCTATAGACCCTTTTTGTACAATGACGCCCGCTTTCATAAGCACAATGGTATCCCCCAGGAAAGCCGCTTCACTCAGGTCATGAGTTACAAGCAGAACCGTCTTTTTCAGGGCTTCAAAAATCTGCTTCAGATCGCTCTGCAGGTCGTACCTCACCAGCGGATCAATAGAGCCGAGCGGCTCATCCAATAGAATGAAGGGAGGATCGAGCATCAGCGCCCTCATCAGGCTAATGCGCTGTGCCTGTCCTCCGGACAGGTTATCGGGTTTACGATCTAAAATTGACGGGTCAATGCTCGTTAATTCGGCAAGCTCAAGAAGCCGCTGATTCTCTTTCTCCTTGCTCCATCCAAGATAACCGGTTACGAGCGTACAGTTCTCTCTTGCAGTTAAATGAGGGAACAGCCCGCCGTTCTGTATCACATAACCAATACTCTGCCGAAGCTCTCTAATATTATTGGTATCCATTCTGCTTCCATCGATAAAAATCTCACCACTATCGGCTTTTTCCAGGCCCATGATAATTCGCAGAAGGGTAGACTTACCGCATCCGCTGGGACCGATAAGCGAAACGCGTTTTCCATCAGGCACTTCCAGAGATACCCGGTTTAAAACCTTTTTATCATACTTTTTGGTGATGTTTTTAACTTCAATCATGCATCATTCGCTCTTCTTTAAACCTTCTTTCATCACATAAAAGATCCTTTCATTTTTAGCTGATCTGTTGAAATTATCAATTAGCTTATTCAATACTATAACAGCAAAAAATTGTTATGATTGAATTTAGACATTGATTTTTTCATATCCATTACTATATTTCAACATACTAAGATAATAATAATAGCATGCTGTGATAGGTGTTTTGTCTGTTCTTATTTATTTACGCTATACATTCAGGAATTATGAACCCTTCGATTTTTCAAAAACCTACTTTCAAAAGAGTTGTTTTTCCGTTTCTCTTAACCGGAGTTACCGGCTTTATGTTGTGCTTTGTAACCCCAAAATATTCATTCTCTCAAGAGCATCAGCCTTCCATCGATTTTATTGAAACGTTTAAAGCTCTTCAGGAGGAACTGCCTAGAGAACATCTGTATCTGCATACCGATCGCAACTGGTATTTTTATGGAGACAGAATCTGGTTTTCGGTGTACGCCACCGCAGGTACAAGGCTGTTTCCTTCCGAAATCAGTTCGGTTTTATATGTGGAACTGGTTGAGCCGGACGGAACAGTTGCAAAACGTGAGGCTGTTGAACTAAACAGCGGACGCGGCGAAGGAAGCATTCTACTGGAAACTGATAACGAGCAGGCAGGGACCTATTCTATTGTTGCTTACACAAAGTGGGCTAAAAATTTTGGTGATTCATACGTTTTCAAAAAAGAGATACAGGTATTTTCTGAAGAGAGTGTGTCTGCTGCCGAAAATTCCGGTGAGGCGTTCGACCTTACTTTTCTTCCGGAAAGCGGCCATTTAATAGAAAATATATCCACCAGGCTCGCTTTTAAGGTACTTCGTGAAAACGGGAAAGGAATGGATATTTCCGGAGAGATTGTAGATAAAAGCAGCGGGGAATCTTTTCCTTTCGAAACGGAACACCTGGGAATGGGCCAAATTGAATTCACTCCAAAACCCGGTGCAGATTACGTTGCCAGAGCAGGAGGAAAAGAGTTTCAACTGCCTCAAATATTGCCGCAGGGTATTCTTATGAACGTTAATACTATTAATAATTATTTTGAAGTCATCGTAAAAACAGAGCTTGCCAATCCGGTACCTTCACTTATTCTGTTTGCGCATGTGCGTGGTGAAATTTACTACGCATCACTTCTCATTATAAAAGATGGAATAGGAATTGTTAATATACCCAAAGAGCAATTTTCATCAGGAGTTGTACACTTTACCGTTTTGGGTGCCGACGGACAGCCCGCTGCCGAGCGCCTGGCTTTTAATAAAAACCCCGGCGACGAAGTAGCTATACAAATTGTTTCTGATGATGCAGCTGAGCTTCGTGATGAAGTATCGCTGGAGTTTAGTGTACTGGACCGAACAAAGAGCGCAGTCCCCGCTACGGCAAGCCTGTCGGTATATGACGACTCCGTTTATCCATACAGTTCGAACTCCCAAAACATCCGTTCATGGTTCTACTTACAGGCTGAAATACGAGGCCATATTGAAGATCCCGGCTACTATTTCAGCAGTGATGAAAATGCTGATGAGGCACTTGATCTTTTACTGATGACGCAGGGCTGGCGTGCATACGACATGGACAGAATCAAGGATCCTGAAATTATTCAATCCTTCTCCCTTCCTGAAAAGAGCCTGTCTGTTACCGGATCTGTTAAAACCAGTATTCGTAAACGTCCCGTTGAAAATGCATCGGTGATTGTATCTCTTGGAAACGACCATCAAACAATGGACCTGATGACTACAGATGAGAACGGAATCTTTGTTCTGGATGGGATAGACTTTGTGGGATCCGAAATGGTGACTATCCGCGCAAATAATGAAGAGGGAAAAGACTTTGTGCGCATAGAGATTGATGACGTTTTCGATGGATTACCGGAAAAGTATTACCCCGTACATCAACAATCCGGTACTGCGCTTGCAAGCGATTCACTACGGGCTGAAGACTATAATGCATCCATATCATTTGCAGAAAGAGCAGAACAGGCTCAGCAGAGAACCGAACAGTTTGTTGATGTTCAGATGAGCGGTGAACTGGATGAGATTACCGTTACGGGAGAACAGATAGAGACGGAAGATCAGTTTGAGCAAAACCTTCGCACGTCAGATCGTCCAAGCCAGCGTATCGATTTCGACGAGAATGAAGTAGCTAATTCACTCCCTTTTCTGGCCGCTCTGAACCAGATGGCCGGCGTAACCGCAAATAACAATGAAATTACTATTCGAACGGGTTTTACAAACCTTAGGGGCGGCCTTCCTCCTCCGCTTATCATTATTGATAATATTGAATCCGACTTGTCTCAGCTCAGGCAGCTCTACACAGAAGAGGTGAAAACAGTAAATGTTTTCAGACGCGGAGACGAACTTGGATTTTACGGAGCGAGAGCTGCGGGAGGAGCCATTGTTGTACAAACGCGAAGAGGTACGGGATTGCCTGATAGTGATGAATCGGGCTTAATATCTGCTTTTATCAGGGGTTTTAAGCCACCTACACAGTTTTTTACGCCTCGCTATGGCATTAATATTCCCACAGATATTGATGATCCTGATAACCGGATTACCCTTCACTGGGAAGGAAACTTGGAAATTGGAGAAGAAAGCCGGCCGGTTCAGTTTTGGACCAGTGATATACCCTCATTCTACAGAATAGAAATCGAAGGAATTACCGAAACCGGAGTTCCTTTTACTGCATCAAAGAGGTTTCGTGTAGCTGAATAGATAGGTGCAATTATCTAATAGCATAAATCAGGCTTTAACTTGATTAATCTGGTATCCCTTATCGGATGAATCTTTTTCAGATAAAATGCCATAACTCTTTAAAGCGTTTCATCCAGATCCGCGAACGCGGATCAATATGATTAGCCCCGGCTGCCAAGTCGGGGTAGAATAAAGCAATGACTGCAAGACCCTGAAGGGGTCAAATATCCAACATATAGTGCCTGGTGATGAGACATGTACAAATTATTGTGCCAAAGGCATCCGACAACCGGCGTGAAACCCTCTTCGGGGTTTCTCTGAACACCGAACTTTTTAGCCGAAAGGTGGGCACAGTCCCAACAGTTTAAACCCACAAAAATCGTTTCCTAAATTAGACACTGTAATATTAGAGATGCAGATAAAGTTCAATATCCTTCCTTTAAACCAGCGCGCCATTTAAAATATTTTTCAACAAGGTATAGCAGTATTTCGCCCTTTCAGAGCTTATGAAATAGCATTCTGCTTGCGGCATTTCCAGGGAGGGGAGACTTATTTTCCAAATTCTTATGTCAAACTCATATTAAACTTTAATCAACCAGACTCAGCAGTTCATCGGGAACGTCCATCTCTAATCTGAGAAGGGTAGATGCGTGTGTTTTTCCCTGTGCATCCAGTTTAAGCGATACGGTTCCGCCGCCGCCCAGGCTTTCATTCAGCATAAAATTGAGCGCACCAATGTTTGGAAGTTCGTAGCGCTCAACCTCTCCTTTGCATATATCTTCCATGTGGTCTTTTACCACCTTCTCCGTCAGATTTTCTACTAAAAAGGGATATATATCCGGATGACGTGCAATAATTCCTACGTTGCTTCCATTTCCTTTATCGCCGCTGCGGCCGTGTGCTATTTTCAGTAGATGTACTTTCGCCATATCCGCCTTATTTCTGATGATCGTTTAGTCGGTTAAATAATATACAATGGTTGAAACGACTCTCACATTTTTTATATGAGGATTGTTATTATCGCGGGGAGAAATAGTGAACTGCCCCTGCGATGCGGTTTTGATTTTCCCGAGTTTACTGTCGGAATCTTCCGCAAACTTCGTAGCAACTTCGCGAGCTTCACGTGTGGCAGCCTCTATCATATCGGGTTTTATTTCGTTCAGCCTGTTAAAAATGTACTCCGGCCGCACCTGGTACTCGTCTCCGCTGATGGATACTCCCTGCTTGCCCAGCTCAACAAGCTGGCTCATAATCTCCCGAACCTGTTCTACATTTTCTGAGTAAACAGTAGCCGTTTGCGAAGCTATGTATCGATATTCGTATGTTGATTGACCACCATATCTCTGGGCCGACCTGTCGGTAAGGAGCGGGGTTGAAAGAGAAATTTCAGACTCTTCAATTCCAAGCTCTGTTAAAAAATCGGTTACCAGCCCTGCACTTCTGTCTAAAGCCGTAAAGGTTCCATCGAGGCTGTTACCCGCTTCGGAAAACTGAATGGGCCAGATTACCACATCCGCGATATGCTCCTGTTCAGCCAGCCCCTTTACCGTTACCGTACGTTCAAACTGCTTGAAAGCAACCGTTGCATCTTTTAAAAAATAACCAAGAATAAACAGCCCTATTATCAGTGATACACCAATAATAATAAAGCCAGACTGATTGTTATTATTCATTTTTCCCACTCATTTACAGGTTTAAGCCAAAATTCGGTTTATCATATTCTTAAATTTTACAAAAAGTCTTAACCTTTCCAAAGAGTGCTGTCACCCCATTAAAGCAGCTGTTCAACAACATTCAATTCTTGATTAGAGCTAACGGTTCTCACTTCAAATTTTATGATACCAAGAATTTTCTCCTCTTCAGTAATTACATCAACGCGCCAGAGACCTTCATTTACGTTACTTTTAAAGGTAAACCCCCTGTATCCGTCATCTCTGCCGCCTGTAATTTCATACCCGATTTTATCGGTTTCGTTCCACTCTCCTGTTACGGGATCTTTCCATTTCCACCGGTGATAAACATTTTTTTTAAGGTTAGTGGGTGCAAAGATCGACGTAAAAACAAAAATGTTGCTCTCGGGTTTTTGATAATAAATCAAGCTGCTTCTTCTCCAAAATTTATACCAAAGATCTTCCTGGTAGGTAACAAGGTAATCACCATTCATCCTTTCTACATTCTGAGCAACTACCCCTGTTTCGAGAGCAAGTGGAACGGGTGGAATTAAATTGAAATAGTAGAATGTGTTAATCATCAGGTATAAACCGGTAATTACCCCAAGTAATTTTCTTTTACTAATCTCTTTTCTTGTTGAAGGACTGATGCTATACAAGTATATGATTAACAGTGAAGTAGTAATCAAACTTATCAATCCGGATATCATAAAAATTACTGTGCCCATCTCTTTTATAAGAACAGGTATAAAGAAAGAGAAAAAGGTGAAGTTCATAAAAAAGTAGGCGCTGAACTGCAGATACTTATTTGATATCCTCTTTTTAAAAAGTTCATTTGCGATAAGTAGTGCCACCAGTATTAAAAAAAAACTAAGCGTTTTTGTAAAGGAGACGCTTCTTGAAAAATAGATTACATAAGCACTGCATAACCCGCCAAGAAAGAACTGGATCGCCAGGGGAAAATATTTTTCATATTTCTCTAAAAATGTGTCTTTCCACTTTCCATCATCAGCAACATTATAGAGATATAAAAAAGCCGTTAGTGAAACCATATAGGTACAGAGAATTAGCCTGTCGTATAATCTGTCGATACGCCCGAGCGTGAGAGAATCCCATATAAAACCACCTGTAAAGAAAAGAACAGGCAAATATTTCTGATTTTTCCGAAAATATGCCCGAAAGTGGGTTTTCATGTAGTCAGCTCTCGCATCATTAAATAGTTAGGTTCTATACTACAGTTCCAATTTCAATGTTTTCGTCGCCTAGTGAATCGCTTTTGGTTTTTACTTTTTCTAATGCTTCAGGCGAAACAACCGCAATTAACCCTATTCCAAGATTAAATGTAGCCCGCATATCCTCCTCTGGTACGTTTCCTGTTTTTTGAATCAGGTTAAAAATGGGTAAACGCTGCCAGCTGTTCCAGTCAATATCCAGTTTTAAACCGTCTGGTAGAATACGTTTTGTATTTCCAACTATTCCGCCGCCGGTAATATGTGAAAAGCCGTTTACCCCCTCAATTTCTTTTAACTCTGAGATAAGCTGTAAATATGATTTATGGACTTTAAGCAGCTCTTCACCTACGGAACAATCAAGTTCTTCAGGGGTATCTTCTACACCAAATTTACTAAAGAGAACGTTTCGGGCAAGTGAATAGCCGTTTGTATGAAGCCCGCTGCTCTTAAACCCTATCAGGAGATCGCCTTTTTTAATATTCTCTCCTGTAATCAATTTATCTCTGTCTACAACACCTACAATGGTACCGGCAAGGTCAAACTCCCCCGAATCATAAATATCGGGCATTTCTGCTGTTTCCCCGCCAATAAGAGCTACTCCATTCTCTTTACAAGCGGTTGCAAAGCCTTTAATCACATTAAAACCTACTTCCTGTTCCAGCTTGCCGGTAGAAAAATAGTCGAGAAAAAAAAGTGGGGTTGCTCCGCACACAGCAATATCATTTACGCAGTGATTTACCAGATCCTGGCCAACCGTATCATATTTTCCTGCTTTAAACGCTACAATCAGTTTTGTACCAACTCCGTCAACACTGCTCACCAGTACGGGTTCCTTCAGATTAGAAAATGAAGCGGAAAAAAGCCCGCCAAAACCACCTATATTACTGATAACATTTGTATTGTGAGTCTCTTTAACTACGTCTTTTATCGAATGTACAAGGTTTTCGCCTGCTTCAATATCAACACCGGAATCTTTATAGGTAAACGTTTTCTTAGCCACTTTGGTAATTTTAGATCAGAAATTTATCAACTGCGATTGCAGATCAGAAGATAGAGAAATTCTGATTCAATCGTTGATGAACATAAATTTCACAACCAGCGGAAGGTGATCGGATGCCCCGGTTTGTATCACTTTTGCCTCTTTTGGCATGATGTTGCCAGAGTAGAAGATATAGTCAATACGCCGGTTTGGATTTTTTACCGGAATGGTAAATCCCTCACCGGTTCCGGCTTCGAACCAGGCATCTTTCAAACGTCTGTTTATTATCTGATACGTTCGACTACCCGGTACATCATTTAAATCACCAGCCAAAAAAATTACCTGCTGATCGTAGAACGGAATAATTTCGTCTCTTATTTTTTCAGCATATAACACTCTCTCCGAATCATCATTTCCAGTATGATCTAAATGTGTATTCAAAAAAAGAAGAGATTTCTGATAAATTTTAATAATTGCTGCCTGTACACCTCGCTGCTCTCCGGATATATTTTTGAAATGTATATTCTCTTCGTTCTCTATCGGGTACCTGGATAATATTGCGTTACCATACTCTCCTCCCTCAAATTCAAGATTTTTACCAAATGCAGTAAACTTTAATCCCGTTTTTTCTGAAAGAATCTTAGCGATATCAATTTTTCCTGATCGCTCTGTATGGATGTCTACCTCCTGAAGCGCAACAATATCTGCTTTTGATTCTATCAGCAGGTCTGCAATCCGATCAATATCAACTTTTCCATCCGTTCCTCTTCCATGGTGGATATTATAGGTCATTACTATTAGCGTATCTTCTATATCACTTTCAGGAATAGAAATGGCATCTGCATTTGAAAACAACAGAGTTAAACAGATCAAAAAAAGAAAGAATACAGTTCTCTTTTTTTTATTCCTTAAGTATGAGTTTTTGAGAAAAACTTGAGGGTTTTCCACAGGTATATATGATAAATGTTAGATTTTAAATTTTTGTATATAGTAGTAGATGTCTGTGGATATGTGTATAACTTTTTTATCCTTTTATATTCAGGTTACCAGCCTCTATTGTTTATAACTTTGTGGATAATTGTATGCGTAAAATCAAGGGTTTATATATCATTATTTTAAGTAATTAACATCTGATACATTTTACACCTATAGAGTATGTGTGATCTTTCAACACGAAAAGTTATTCTTTTTTGCTGTGGAAAATCGTTTTTATATGTTGATTGATGTGGATAGTTTTAGAGAACAGACCTGAAAATTATTAATCAACAACATATACGTTGTTTATCCACATGGTTATCCACCTATGAAAATTGTAGTTCAGCGCGTTTCAGAAGCCTCCGTTACTGTAAATAACAGCGTCACCGGAAGAATAAAAAAAGGGCTGTTACTACTTGTAGGAATTCATACAGATGATACTGAAGAAGAGGCCGACTGGTGCTGCAGGAAAATCAGCAAGCTGAGAATATTTGAGGATAGTGAGCAAAAAATGAATCTTTCTTTGGAAAATGTGAAAGGTTCATTACTGGTGGTTTCTCAGTTTACCCTGTATGGAAATATAAAAAAGGGAACCCGGCCAAGCTTTATAGAAGCGGCCAGGCCCGAAAAAGCGGAACCTCTTTATGAGTACATAGTTAAGCAGTTTAGAAACAGGTATAATTTACACGTTGAAACGGGAGAATTTGGAGCTATGATGGATGTGAAACTGGTAAATGACGGACCTGTAACGCTGGTAGTGGAGAAATAATGGCGGTACTCTTTCTTTTTATTGATGGTGTGGGAGTTGGATCCCAAGGCCCGGATAATCCGCTCTCTGTACAATCGTACTCCTTTCTTAAACACTTTACAAAAACAGATTTTCTTACGTCATACACACCCGAAAGAGTTGCAGACAACACGCTATACAAAACTATTGATGCGAACTTAGGCGTGCAGGGATTACCGCAAAGCGGAACGGGGCAGACGTCTCTGTTTACAGGAGAAAACGCATCAAAAAAAATAGGAAAACATTTCGGACCTTTTCCGCACTCTAAGATAAAGCCACTCCTTAAAAGGCACAGTATTTTTCGTAAAGTGAAAGAGAATGGGCTTTCGCCTCATTTTTTAAACGCGTATCCCGATATTTTCTTTAAAAAAGCTGAGGAGAGAAACCGCTGGAGCGCCACAACACTCATGGCGAAGTCGAGCGGAGTTCAGCTGAACCGCCTTTCGGATGTTCAAAAGGGAACAGCGATAACGGCAGAAATCACTCAGAATATCTGGAGAACCAGGCTTAATCTGGACGTCGAGGATATATCGGTACAGGATGCAGCACAGCGTGTGCTGGATTCTGTCAGTAAACATGATCTGGTTTTATTTGAGTACTATCTTACAGATAAAGCCGGACACAGTATGGTGATGGAAACTGCTGAAAAGGTACTTAGCGATCTGGATGGATTTATTACAGAAATAATAGATAATATTGGACCGGAGGACACACTGGTGATCACGTCTGACCACGGGAACCTGGAAGATTTATCTATAAAAACGCACACCCGGAATCCGGTTCCGCTTCTGGTATACGGAGATGTGGAATCCTTCAGGGATTGCACTTCAATTATGGATGTTACGCCTGCAATTTTGAAATGCCTTGATAAAAAAAGAGCCTGAAACGATTCAGGCCGTTCAGGCTCTTTGAAAGGATAAAATAATAAAAGATAATTATTTACGAGAGTCGATTGCGTTTTTTATTCGGTCAAAAATATCACTGATGCTACCTGTTCCGTCAATATGAATAGCCTGTCCCTTTTCTTCGTAATAGTTAAGCACAGGCTCCGTCTCTTCCCGATAAACTTCTAACCGGGTTTTGATTTTCTCCGGTGTATCGTCGGAGCGGCCTTCACCCCGGCTCAGAATTCTTTTTATGAGCTCGCTTTCCGGTACCTCAAGAGTTAAGAAGGCGTCCACTTTTTTGTTATTATCTTCAAAAAAAGAGTCGAGAGCTTTTGCCTGAGCAACGGTTCGCGGAAATCCGTCGAGGATTACGCCGTCATCATACTTCTCTTTTTTGAGTTCGTCGGCTACGAGCTCAACCACGGTTTCGTCGGGAACAAGTTTACCTTCGTCCATGATGGACTTTACCTTTTTACCGAGAGGTGTTTCATTTTTAATGTTTTCCCTGAAAATATTTCCGGTTGAAAGGTGCGGAAGATTGTAATGTTCAATCAGTTTCTCCGCCTGTGTTCCTTTTCCCGCTCCCGGAGGGCCAAAAATGATGATATTCATTCTAAGATCGGTTTTCTGTTGCAGATTTTCTTGATTGGATTCTGGCCGGTACGACCTTTAAAATCCATGCTAGTGATATATAGCACCCGTCTTTACACAGCTGCTATTTCTGTGTTATTGTAAAAAAAGGCGGTGGCTTTAAGCCATCGCCTCTGTAAAACGGGGAGTTATTTTTTTCTGTCTCTGTTGGTCTCTTTCTCTTTAATGCGTGCGGCTTTTCCTTTCAGATCGCGCAGGTAAAAGAGTTTTGATCGGCGAACTTTACCTTTTTTCTTCACTTCAATTTTGGCAATAAAAGGAGAGTATAGCGGGAAAATACGCTCAACACCTACACTGCCCGACATTTTTCGAACAATAAAAGTTTTGTTTGCACCGCTTCCGCGTTCGTTAATTACAACACCCTGGTATTGCTGAATTCTTTCTTTTTCTCCCTCACGAACTCTGTAGTGTACGTTCACGGTGTCGCCTGCGGTAAATTGGGGCAGATCATCGCGTACAACAGTTTGTTCTACTAATTTCATTTTATCCATTTTGTATCCTCGTAAGTGGGCTTTTAGTTTATCTTTTTAAATTTATCGTATAAATCGGGTCTGCGCTCTTTGGTACGTTTTTCAGCTTCATCAGAACGCCATTTTTCAATTTTTTTATGATCGCCGGACAGCAGTATTTCGGGTATATCCAAACCTCTGAATGTAGCCGGACGCGTATAAACAGGAGCATCCAGCAGTGTGTTTTGAAATGAATCAGTTAGTGCACTTTCAGAGTCACCCAATACACCCGGAATTAATCTAACAACAGCATCTGTCATTACCAGTGCCGGCAGCTCACCGCCTGAAAGCACATAGTCACCGATTGAAAATTCCTGTGTAATAAGTTCATCCCTGATTCGCTGGTCTACACCTTTGTAGTGTCCGCACAGGAAAATAATATGACTCTTCACAGAAAGCCTGTTTGCATGCTGCTGTTCAAAAACTTCGCCATCAGGAGCGGTAAAAACTATTTCGTCATACCTGCGCTCTGATGTTAGTTTTTCAATGCAGTCGAAAACGGGTTGCGGTGAAAGAACCATGCCGGCGCCACCTCCGTATGGATAGTCATCAATTTTTTGATGTTTATCCGTAGTGTAGTCGCGAAGATCGTGAACGTGAATCTTTACCAGTTCTTTATCCCTTGCCCGTTTTATAATGCTATTATTAATGGGGCTGTAAAGCAGGTCGGGAACGGCTGATATGATATCAATTCGCAGCATACTGGATTGTTCTATTCTTCTATTAACTGATCCAAATTCTTACAGATGATCTTTTGGCCTGAATCGTCGACCGATTCTACAAACTCATCTACAAAAGGAATTAAAATGACACTTTTATCATGTTTAATTTCAAGAATAGGGTGAGCCGGGTTTTCCATCACATCGAGAACAGTTCCAAAAAATTCACCATTATACTCAACTTCGTAACCGGTGTAGTCTTTGGCGTCTGATATTTCGGATTCGACTTCGAATTCAGAAGCCATTTCTTCAACCAGGGATTGTTCAGCAAAAAGTGCTTTATCCACAGCGGCTTCCGCATCGTTGCGGCTGGCGATCAAATCAAATTGTACAAAGAACGTTTGCTGGTTTCTCTTTTTTTCCAGATTCACATCCTTAAGACGTGCAGGAACAAGGTCAGACCGTTCATTCCGAACATAAAAAATGTCTGCCTTGCCGAAGATTCCATCAATAAAATTCTGGTTTGGTAAAAAGCGGACTGTTCCATCGAGTCCGCGCGGCTTACCAATTCTGCCTATTTCAATAAACCGGCCGGGTACTTTATGTGCCATAACCGGTTAAATAATTATTCAGCGTCAGACTGTTTGCTTTCCCATGCGCGCTGCACGGTTACCCGGTCTTCACCTTCAGGTACGAAGCCTTCAAGATCTTCGAGAGGGTTGTTTTTGATATGATCAATAGCCTCATTGGCGTTCATATCGGTTGAAACTGAAGCAGTTTTTTCTTCTTCTTTATCATCGGCTTTGGCTGGTTTTTCCTCAGCTTCAGCTTTTTCTTCTTCGGTCTCTTCTGCCTTAACTTCAGGCTCCGCAGCTTTTTCTTCCGTTTCCTCAGCCTGAACTTCAATATTTTTGGTGTCGGGCTCTTCTGCTTCAGCTATATTTTCTTCCACCTGTTCAGCAGCTTCTTTGGCATCGGCCGCCTCCGGCTGAACCTCATCCTCTGCTGTAGTTTCTTCTTCCGCAACCTCTTTATCTTCAGAAGCTTCAGCAACAGGTTTTTTCTCTTCCACTTCTTCCTGAGTATCTTCTGCAGCTGATTCTTCAACTTTTGCTGTCTCCTCAACGCTTTCTTCTCCGGGCTTTTCAGCTTTTTCGAGTGCGGCTTCAATTTCTCCGGCTGCAGTTTTGGGAGCTTCCTTTTCTTTCTCTTTAGCTTCCTGTTCAGCTTTAGCCTTCTCCTCTTCAAGCTTTTTCTTCTCTAACGCTTTTGCAGCGGCAGCAGCTTTTTCTTCGAGTTGTTTTTTGTACTCTTTCTCTTCTGCTTTAAGAATTTCGGCCTGTTGTTTTTTACGGCTTACAGAATCATCGCCATGTTTTGCCTCTTTGGCAGCTCTCCACTCTTCAAGTGCGGCTTCAATTTCCTCATCCGATTTTCCCCAGCGCATAAGATGCATTTTATAGAGAATGCCCTCGCCTTTAAGGATACTGCGAACTGTGTCGCTTGGCTGTGCGCCAATCTTTAGCCAGTGTATAATTCGTTCTTCATCGTAAGTAAGCTCTTTTTTCTCACTTACGTTGTCGAAACGCCCGAGGCGTTCAATAATCCGTCCGTCTCGGGGAGACCGGCTGTCGGCTACCACTATGTGATAAAAAGGTCGTTTTTTTCTTCCTTTTCTTTGTAAACGTAACTTAATCAATGATGTACTCCTGTATGTTTATGTTTGTATATACTGTTTTGAGTCACTCAACTGTCGACATAAAATTATTTACCGGTTAAAGGGTAAGTTTTTCAACCCTTCCATAGCCCGGCCCATTTTTCCCATTTTACCCATCGTTTTCATCATTTTCTTCATCTGCTCGAACTGTTTCATTAACTCATTAATTTCACGCACGGTGGTTCCGGAACCTTTGGCGATTCTTCTTCTGCGGCTCCCGTTTAAGAGAGACGGATCTTTCCGCTCGTCGGGTGTCATAGAGTTAATGATGGCTTCGATGGGCTTGAATGAATCCTCACTTAAATCGGCATCTTCAACGGCTTTATTGGCTCCGGGAATCATTCCCACGAGATCCGTCAGGTTACCCATTTTTTTAATCTTCTGAATTTGCTCGTAAAAATCTTCGAGATCAAATTTGTCAGACCGTATTTTCTGTTGAAGTTTTTCTGCCTGCTTTTCGTCGTACTCCTGCTGTGCTTTTTCAACCAGGGATACTACATCTCCCATACCCAGAATTCTCTGCGCAAGCCTGTCGGGGTAAAACGGGGAGAGAGCATCGAGTTTTTCGCCCGTGCTCATAAATTTGATTGGTTTTTCAACAACCGTACGGATAGATAGTGCTGCGCCGCCACGGGTATCCCCATCCATTTTCGTCAGAACAACGCCATCGAAATTAATGGTTTCGTTAAATGCCTTGGCCGTGTTTACAGCGTCCTGGCCCGTCATGGCATCAACCACGAAAAGAATTTCATCCGGGTTTACGGCCTTTTTGATGTCGGCTACTTCCTGCATCATTTTTTCATCTACGTGCAGGCGTCCGGCAGTATCAATAATAACGGTATCAAGGGCCAGGCTTTTAGCCATTGACACAGCTTCTCTTGCCACCCGAACGGCATCTTTCTGCTCGATGGAATAGACTGGCACGTCAATTTCACCGGCCAGTGTCTTTAATTGGTTTACTGCGGCGGGCCTGTAAACATCAGCTGCAGCTAAAATAGGATTGCGCTTATTCTCTTTCTTTAAGTATCGAGCAAGCTTTGCTGCAAATGTGGTTTTTCCTGATCCCTGCAGTCCTGCTATCAAAATAACTGTGGGGGGAGTGTGCGCAACGGCAATATCTTCACGCTCGTTACCAAGCACCTTCACCATTTCGTCATAAACAATTTTGGTGAACTGCTGACCCGGATTTACGCTTGTAAGCACATCAGAGCCCATTACCTGGTTTTTAATTTCGTCGGTAAATGAGCGTGCTACTTCAAGGTTTACGTCTGCATCGAGGAGGGCGCGTCGGATCTCCCTTACGGTTTCGGCAACGTTCACATCGGTAATACGTGACTGCCCCTTAAGGGACTGTACGGCTGATTCTATTTTAGAAGACAAATCTTCAAACATTACACAGACATATTTAGTAGGAAATTTTCAAATAAAGCAGAGTCACAAAAAGTACGGGAATTCCCCTGAATTATCAACATAAAATGTGTGAATATTTCTGTTCCCGAGTAAAATGTGCCGGATGAATGGAGCTTGAGGATGATGAAAACAGATAAAACGGGCTTTAAACGGCTTAAAGAGGAGATTTTGGGTCGTATTTTTGTTTAATAGTCTCAATATTAACCAAACCATTTTGGGTTTTGGTATCTAAAACCAATGAGGTTGTCCACGAGGTTTCCACATCATCGGGGAGCAGCTCAATCTTTTCCAAACTGCGAGGCTTTAATGTAACAGAAATTTTCAGCTCAGCACTGTTCGTTCCGGCATTGTCAACACAAAAATATGAGAGGTTTTTTGAATTACTGTCTGCACAGGCTTCAAATATATTATCAAATGTATGTTCGGTGGTGATTTCATATCCCGGGCTGTTCATCAGGTGCAGCTCAGAAATTTCATATAGTTCATCTTGTGAGTCGAATACCTTTACTGTCATCTCATACTCACCGGTTTGTTCTCCTTCAGTAAGTAAGTATAAGGTGAAAGATTGAGTGGTCAGGTTCCGGATTTCAACTTTTTGGATATCCATGATTTCAGATAGAATCCTTTGCTGCTCCTGATGGTTTGCTCTTGCTTGATCTGCCCTGAATTCTCCGATCCAAACCAATGTAGCCGCCAGAATCAGTACAAAAGGAAGAACAAGAAGTGAATTTCCGGAAAGCCTGTACAGTGCCGGTTCAGTACGTGCCTTGAAACCAATTGTGATGAAGAAAGCCCCTGCTACACTCAGCATCAGTCCAAGAAAAAGAATCGGTATATGCCAGAAAACCAGGGAAGAGTCTGCCTGCCCGAAAGATTCAACTGCCTTATTAATATATGATATAAGCAGAGTGACTCCCCCAAGTACAAGCAGAATGCCTGTAATGACAGAAAGGGCTGGTATAATTTGTTTTTTTGTCATCGAATGAATTACAATATTTGAATTTTATCTCACATATAAAAAAGTAAGAATAAATTCATGTGTGGTATTGAGTTACTATATAAATGATGGGACTGAAACGGGCATCTTGATTGTTTAGGAATGTGGAAGTAAGATGCATATCAAATGGGAAGGAGATTTTATGGAAAAGACGATAGATCATCCTGCTTTGAGGTGGATAAGGGACCACCGCCATGAAGCAATCGAATTACTTCGCATATTTTTAGGAGGACTTCTTTTTTATATAAGGAGGAGGCAAGTGGTCATTGGATGATTACATTATTAAGACGAAAGCAAGGTACCAGATAAATAGCAAATTGGCGTTTTCTTCAATACATATCGAACTGCCTGAAAAGAAGATGTGATAAGGATAAAGCTCTCTGTTGATTACCGGCCAATAAAAAGTTTAAAATAATAGACAAATTATTAGTAAAATCATCCACTAACAGATAAAGGCTGATAGTGTATATTATAGTCAGCAGAAACTTATTAATGGGTCCCTTGTTATGAAAAAAATGGTCCGAATCGTCATTTGCCTGACTTTATTACTGGTTACTTTTCAGGTGCCGACGCAAAGCCAGGATCAGGATAAAGAGTGGTTCAGGGTTGAAACGGTTGAGGGCAATGCCTTTTTCGGCTACATGGTTTCGCAAGATGACCAATCTGTGATACTTAATGTTGAATCAGTAGGGGAAATAACTATCCCGAGGAAGAATATTCGCAGTATGAATCGAATAGACCCAGATCGAATTAAGAACGGGGCCTACTGGTATGAAAACCCGCAAGCTACAAGATACTTTTTTGCTCCAAACGCTATCGGCCTGCCAAAAGGGAGAGGTTATTACCAAAACACCTGGATCTTGTTTAACAATGTGAATTATGGTATTTCGGATCACTTTTCCCTGGGGGGTGGCGTTGTGCCGTTGTTCCTTTTTGGATCTCCCGCTACTCCCATATGGATTCTGCCCAAGGTATCTATTCCTGTTTCGAATGATAGATTTCATCTTGGAGCCGGAGCTATGATTGGCGGCTTGATAGGGTCTGAAACGGAATCTTTGGGCATTCTTTACGGTGTGGGCACCTTGGGGGACCGGGATATGAATATGACTGTTGGAATCGGGTATGGTTATGCCGGTGATGAAATATCAAGAACCCCTCTAATAAATATAAGCGGAATGGTCCGTGTAAGCCGAAGGCTCTATTTACTGACCGAGAATTACTTTATTCCCGAAGCAGACGCGGGCGGCATACTGTCTGCAGGTGCCCGATGGACAACAGGGCAGTTTGCTGTGGACTTCGGGCTCTTTCGTCCAACGGAGGGAGCGGGCGGCCTGATAGGTATTCCCTGGCTGGGTGTAACGATTCCCTTTGGGCGCTAGAAACCGGACCCTTTCCTAATCTGTTGAAATAATTCTATTTCGATGTGAGGGGTGAAGTAGTTATTTTCAGCGAATGAACTGCAATCAACTTATAAATTAGTTTTACAGATATGTCTCAGGAAAAAGGATATGGTTTATTAAAAGGTAAAAAGGGAATCATTTTTGGCGCTCTTGATGAGAGAAGTATTGCCTGGCGTATTGCCCTTGCCTGCAAGCGCGAAGGTGCCGATTTTGTTCTGTCGAATGCGCCCATTGCCCTGCGGCTGGGGGCACTCAATGCACTTTCTGAAGAAACGGATGCCCCTATTATCCCCTGTGACGTGTCCAGCGAAGAAGATGTTGAAGCACTGATGCTGAAAACCAAAGAAGAGCTGGGAAGCGTCGACTTTATTCTCCATGCGATTGGAATGTCGCCCAACATTCGTAAAAAGAAATCATATAACGATATTGATTATAGCTGGTTCCAGCAGACGCTCGATATTTCTGCAATATCGCTTCACAGAATATTGCACTGGGCCGAAAAAACGGATCTTTTGAACGATGGCGGCAGCGTGGTTGCGCTCAGCTATATTGGAGCCCAGAGAATTTTCTCCAAATATTCGGATATGAACGACGCCAAGGCATTGCTCGAAAGCATTGCCAGAAATTATGGCAGCCGGCTTGCCCATCGAGGTATTCGTGTAAATACGGTATCACAGGCACCTACAAAAACATCTGCCGGTACGGGTATAAAAGGATTTGACGGCATGTATACCTTTGCTGATAAAATTGCCCCGATGGGAAACCCTACTGCCGATGAATGTGCCGACTATTGCGTTACTCTATTTTCTGATTTGACCAGAAAAGTAACCATGCAGAACCTCTTTCACGACGGAGGCTTTGTAACCTCTGGCATTTCTGAAGAGATGATTGAAGGTCTGGTAAGACTTTATGCAGAAGACGACGAGAAAGCGGAGAATTGATCTTTTCGTAATCGAACGGGCAGAGCATTTGCCTGCCCGAAACCTTGATGGATCAACATGCCAAAACGAATACTTGGAATAGATCCCGGTTCGCGTGCTACGGGTTATGCTATTATTGAGCAGCACAATACATCCTATAAAGTTATCGAGTGCAGCGTTTTGCGAATGCACAAGATGGATACGCATACCGAACGGCTCCAGTTTATTTTTGATGAGATTTCGGCTTTGATACGCGAATATCAGCCCGAAGAATGTGCTATTGAAACACCGGTTTATGGGGTGGATCCGCTGGCCATGCTCAAACTTGGCCGTGCGCAGGCCGCAGCTATTCTTGCCATCACCAACGAAAACCTCCCTGTGGCAGAGTACTATCCCAAGGCGGTAAAAAAAGCGATTGCGGGAAATGGCAACGCCAGTAAACAGCAGGTGGCGTTTATGCTGCAAAAAGTTCTCCGGGTCAACACAGACGGCCTCACAGGCGACGCCACGGATGCCCTTGCAGTTGCCTGGTGCCATATTACCAATCGCGGGCTTCCGGACGGAGGTGCATCAGGAAAAAAAATGCATCAAAACAACAGTAAATCGAGCTGGGCGAAATTCGTTGAGGATAATCCCGGACGAGTAAAAGAAAGCTGAAAGTTCATCAGATAAAACAAAACGGTGGAGTAACTGAAAAATGATTGCCTATTTAAACGGAATACTGCATAGTAAAGAGGAGCAGGCATGCATTTTAGATGTACAGGGAGTGGGATACCGCGTTGAAATTTCCACGCAAACCGAAGAGGTGCTGCCCGATCCCGGAAGCGAAATTAAACTGCTGATCTACCACCATTTTACCGAAAGCGATCAGCGTCTGTTCGGTTTTACAAAGCAGAAAGAGAAAAATCTATTTGAACGGCTGATCACCGTGAAGGGAATAGGCCCCAAGCTTGCACTAACAATATTATCAGGCATGGCTGCGGCACCGCTCATGGAGGCTATTGTTACGCAGGACACAAAATCGCTCTCAACCATATCGGGTATTGGCAAGAAGACAGCCGAAAGAATGGTATTGGAGCTAAAAGATAAACTGTTTGATGAGTCGCAGCCCTCCGTGGTTTCCGGAACTACGGAAAGCCGGAGCCGAAGAGATGAGGCAGTATCGGCCCTGGAGGCCCTGGGTTTTGGCAAAAAGGAGGTGATACAGACGGTGAATCTGATTTTGAGCTCATCGCCAAAGGCCAGCGTATCGGATATTGTGAAGCAGGCACTTGCCAAATTGAAAAGGTAATATTGGCTTAATCTCGGTTTCTTATTATTGTATTGATATAGAACCGTTATCGATCCTTTAATTTTAAATAAATCTCACCATTTTGTCGAAACAAACCATTCTCGTTGTTGATGATGAACAGGACCTGCTTGACCTGATTGAATACAATTTGAAAAAAGAGGGCTTTAGAGTGCTGAGAGCCGAAAATGGTCAGGATGGAATAGCCATTGCCAAAGAAGAGAAGCCAAGCCTTGTTTTGCTCGATATAATGATGCCGCAAATGGACGGTATTGAAGTGTGCGATAAAATGCGCGAAGACGCCGACCTAAAGCATATTCCCATCATCTTTTTAACGGCTCGCAGTGATGAAAAAACAGAAGTTGAAGGGCTGAATAAGGGAGCTGATGATTTTATTACAAAACCCATAAGCACCAATAAATTAATCTCCAGAATAAAAGCCGTTCTCCGCAGGTTTAGCGAAACCGAAGAGGTGGCAAGGGTACTGAAAGTACACGATCTGGAAGTAGATAAAGACCGTTATGTTGTAAAAAGAGGCGATGAAGAGTTTCAGCTGCCAAGAAAAGAGTTCGAACTGCTATACTATCTCGCTAATCGTAAAGGTAAAGTACGCGACCGGCAGACACTGCTCAATAAAGTGTGGGGAGACAATATTTATGTGGTAGATCGCACCGTGGATGTTCACGTTCGAAAAATACGGGAAAAGCTGGGAGATCACTATATTGAGACGGTAAAAGGTGTGGGCTACAAATTTAAGGAATGAGCTTTAAGAAATTTAAAAAGAAGTATTTCTCCTCGATCTCCTACAGAACGGCTGTTATTTCTGCTTTGCTCATCACAGTTATTGTATTATTCGTTCTCTATTTAAATGATATTCGTTCATTCGCAGGATTAGCAACACCGGCCACCGCCGCGTTTTTTATCAGTTTTGTGGTGATATACAGCGTATCCGCAAGGCTGCACGCCCGCAGAGTTTCGAAACTGTATGAAATCATAAAAAGCATATCAAAAAAGAGATTCAATGAGCATCCGCTGCCTTCCCGGGCAGAAAGTAAAGACGAGCTGGATGAACTGATGTACCGTACCGTAAAAGCCAGCGAAATTGTAAGCAGGGAGATGAACCGCCTCAATAAAATTGAAAACTACCGCAAGGAGTTTATCGGGGATATCTCCCACGAACTAAAAACGCCGATTTTTGCCATTCAGGGATTTATAGAAACGCTGCTTGATGGAGCCGTGCACGATGATGAGGTGAATGAGCTCTTCCTGAAAAAGACAATGAGAAATGTAAACCGCCTCATCTACCTCACAAACGATCTGATGGAAATAAGCCGGCTCGAAACGGGAGAGCTAAAATCGAACTTTAAAGATGTTTACCTGAGGGATATTGTGCTTGATGTGGTTGAAAGCCTTCAGTATAAAGCCCAAAAAGAGGATATTGAAATAAGGGTTAAAGATTTTGGTAAAAATATACAGGTTCGGGCCGACAGAAATCAGATAAAACAGGTGCTCATTAACCTGATTGAAAACGGCATGAAATATAATACTGCCGGCGGGTATGTAGAGATTAGTATCAGAGATAATGAACCTGAAAAAAACAAACTGATTCTGTTTGTAAAAGACACCGGTATCGGCATCGATAAAAGAGACATTAAGCGCGTTACAGAGCGTTTTTTCAGAGTGGATAAGTCGAGATCGAGAGATAAAGGAGGTACCGGACTGGGGCTGGCCATAGTAAAACATATTGTTGAAGCCCACGGCGAAAAGCTGATTATTGAAAGTACTCCCGATGAGGGCTCCACATTTGGAATTACACTCACAAAAGCGGGATATTTTTTGGAGTGACGGGGATTCCCTACCTTTAGCCAGCTACACTTTTAAGTAAAAAGAAGAGACGATATGAATTACGCAGTGATTATGGCCGGCGGAACCGGCACAAGGTTTTGGCCTTTAAGCAAAAAAAGAAAGCCAAAGCAGTTTTTAAAACTGTTTAACGAAAAAACACTTTTGCAGGAGACCGTTGACCGGCTGGATGGTTTTATTCCACAAAAACGGGCAATGGTTATCACAAACAGGGACTACAGAGAGTGGGTTTCGGAGCAGATTCCCGATATTCCGAATGAATTTATTATTGGCGAACCGGTTGCAAAAAATACTGCACCCTGTATTGCGTCAGCTGCGGCAATTTTGTTAAAAAAAGACCCGGATGCGGTAATGATGGTTATGCCAGCCGATCATCAGATACAAAACAGAGACGCACTCCACACAGTACTTGATGCGGCTGCTAAAACAGCACGACAGAAAAATGCGCTGGTAACTATCGGCATTAAACCCGGCCGGCCCGAAACGGGCTATGGTTATATACGTCGCGGGAGTGAACAGCAGTTTGTTAAAAATGAACTGCCTGTTTATAAGGTGGTTAATTTCACCGAAAAACCGGATGAGAAAACGGCCGTCAAATTTTTGAAATCAGGAGATTATTTGTGGAACAGCGGAATTTTTGTGTGGAAAGCATCAGCCATTGTAAATGCCTTTCGCAACTATTTGCCCGATCTGTACAAACATCTGGATATGTTGATGAACTCAGGCCTTGCAAAAGGAGATATTGATGAATTTTACTACTCATGCCCCAGTGTTTCGATTGACTACGGCGTTATGGAGAAAGCCGATGATGTGCTTTTGATACCTGCAGATTTTGACTGGAACGACATCGGAAGCTGGAAAGCCGTTCATGAACTTGCAGAAAAAGATGGAAAAGGAAATGCTTCTTTCGGGGCTGAGGTAATTACAGAGGGAGCGGAACAAACACTGGTTCACTCGCAAAGCGGAAAGCTGATTACGCTTGTGGGAGTTTCGAATATAGCTTTGGTTGAAACAGACGACTCTATTTTAGTACTGAACCTGGATAAAGCCCAGGATGTAAAGAACGTGGTGGACACGCTGAAATCAGATTCGGAGCTGAAGAAGTATTTGTAAATAATTTCAGATTTCAATTTCGAGCTGATCGTATGCGAGCTCAACATGGTCGGGCAGGCGCTCATTACTGTCGGCGTGATTTACATATGAGTTCATATGAATCAGATAGGTTTTGGGTATTTCCAGCTCTGTGGCAATCTTCACTGCTTCGGGTATGGTTAGGTGTGTGGGGTGCTCAGGGCCCCAGCGCAGGCCGCTCAGAACGAGAACCCGGCTGTCTCTTATCTTATCCTTCGTAGATTCGGGAATATCTTTCACATCGGTCATGTAGGAAAAGTCATTTACGCGGTACCCCAATACGTCCACTTTTCCGTGCTTATACGGCAGGGGGGTAACCAATACGTCTCCTATTTGCCTGGTTTTTTCTATTTCTATAAGGTCGATGGATGTGGAGCCGGGATATTTATTCTTGCCAAAGAGATAACTAAACCTGTTTTTAATGGAATGAAGTGTTTTTTTACTGCTAAAGAGCGGTATATCCCCGTTTTGCATATAGTTGTAGGATCTCAGGTCGTCAATGCCGGCGATGTGATCCATATGCTCGTGGGTAATGAGTACAAAATCGATTCTGTGTACATTTGAGCGTATAGACTGTATTCTAAATTCGGGCCCTACATCAATAACAAAAGATGTTTCTTTGGTTTCAATCCAAACGGAGCAGCGGGTGCGCTGGTTACGCGGATCGGCGTCTATCATATCCCCTCCGAAGCCACCTGCTACTGGAACTCCCATCGAGGTACCGGTTCCCAAAAACGTTACATGCATGTACTATATAGTCTCTGATTGTTTTTCTGATGATTCAAACCGATCGAGCCTTTTCCAGATAGAGGCGATCTCTTTTCTTACTGCCGGTTTAATGAACAGGTCGTCTGTACCAATTATTTTCAAAACTTTTGCTAAGATAGCGGTTTGTGTTTCAACCGGGCGGTTTTTGTTCAAAAGAATTAGTTTTTCTCCCTCCATGATGCACTGATCGCCCCGAAAGCCGCCCCGCTCTTTTCGAACAGTGTACCCGGCTTTCTCGCACAGTGATTCTAATTCCAGCAGGAGTTTTTCAACTTTCATAAAATAGTTTAAAATCCGATTCCAATGGTTAATGTGTGGGCGGTGAACTCATAGTCGTTAATATCACCATCAATGTCGTAATTTTTAAAGTCAAAATTATAACCGATTACCAGCGACCGGTCGCCAAACACATTATGAATTAAAATATTAGCAACTCCATCAAACCGAAAAAGAGACCCACCAAAAACAGAGCCCTGCGAAAAGCTAAAACCGTAGTTGGGAGTAGCCTTTAACTGAAAGGACAAACGCTTAGACGGACGAATAGCAGAGGCGAGACCAGAGCCAAATACTAGTGAGCTTTGACGGAAATCTGCGCTGCTGATATCGCGGCTGATTTGTGTTAAGTCTGTAGTGAGCTGTATAGGCAGGCTCAGGCGAAATTTTTGGCTTCGCTTTAAAGGAAAATTATTATAGATACGCGCAGAAAGATTTACGTAAGACTGATCGTCCATACCGGTAAGGCCTCCTCCGAAAGAGGTGCTTAAATCGAGCCCTTGCGTATTAAACTGAATAGTGAAAAGCATATCATCAAAATCGAGACGATTATTTTCAGCTACATTTTCCCCGGTGAAATCGAATGTAGCTGCACTCAATCCAATACTGAGAAAATTTGTGGGTGTCGTGATATTTTCAGATGAACGTTCGGGGTCGTTTACCGAGAACATCTGAGCCTGGGTGACGGTTGGAACCGATATCAGTAAAAAGAAAAACGAGATAATAAATGGAAAAAAATTCTTCATTTTGTATATGTTCATGGAATGATATTATGATACAATGAATTGAACCAAAAAAGCTAAAGTACTATGAATAAACTTATACTGCTATTTACCGGACTATTACTCATGAGCTTAACGACAGAACGGAACGATACCGTGCATCAGTACGAAGAAAATTTAATTAATGGTGAAAAAGTTTCTTTTAGTTCTTTTGAAGGCGAGGTACTGTTAATTGTAAACACAGCCTCAGAATGCGGGTACACGCCTCAATATGAGGGCCTTCAGAAAATTTATGAAGAATATGAAGACAGAGGCTTTAAAGTTCTCGGTTTTCCGGCCAATAACTTTGCAGGGCAGGAACCCGGTTCTGACGAAGAGATTGCACAGTTTTGTGAAATGAATTACGGTGTGTCATTTCCAATGTTTACCAAGGTTTCTGTGAAAGGAGATGATATACATCCGCTTTTTAATTTTCTCACAACCGCCGAAAATCCTGACTTTAAGGGAGAAATTGGGTGGAATTTTGAAAAGTTTCTTGTTGATGGGAACGGAAATCTTGTGAGAAGGTTTAAAAGTAATGTAACTCCTGAAAGCGAAGAGATTAGAAAAGCGATCGCAGAGTTACTATAAAGATCTTACATACATCCCATCACCATCCCAATAAAGGGCTCCGACTGATCTCGGAGCCCTTATTTTTTTGCACTCAAAAATAATAAATGTTGACATCGTACCGCTTAGCTCTTTATATTTGAGTCTGTCAAAAATTTATTGATAGTGAGGTCCGGTAGTTCAGCCACTCCTTCGTTAAAACTTCGGAGGGCAGGTTGGTTATGCCAAAGGCATCCCTTCGGGGGAACGCACTGCCACGGCAGGCGAAAATTGAGTTATTGATATGGTAAATAAGCAAAATTATTGATTTTATTGGTCCGGTAGTTCAGTTGGTTATGCCAAAGGCATCCCTTCGGGGGAACGCACTGCCACGGCAGGCAAAAATTGAGTTATCGATATGATAAATAAACAAAATTATTGATTTTAATGGTCCGGTAGTTCAGTTGGTTAGAACGCCTGCCTGTCACGCAGGAGGTCGAGGGTTCGAGTCCCTTCCGGATCGCTTCATTAAGCCGCTATCTCGCAATGAGTTAGCGGCTTTTTTTGTGTCCAAAAACCATGTGGTCAAATAAGTAAAAATGGCTGGGGACAACACAGGGACAACAAAATATTTGGGGTATGAAAAATGTTTGAATTGAGCAGGGTTTGAGTATCAGCAATAGTTAACTCACATAAACATTCTTTTAGGACTGTTGCCAGATAGTTAAATCTTTCGTTATTTACAAATGCTCTCCAGAATGATATCAGGGAAACGGGTTTAGCTGTAAAAGTTAAATCTCATTGAAATCATAAAATGAACCCAATAAGTACCGCTGAAGCTGTTGTAACACCCGAATTCGGGTGAATTCGGCGGGATTATTGATAATCAAAGCGTCATGAGCAACTACGAATACCCTGATACTCAATCAATAAACAGCAATTCTTTAATTAGTGGTAAAGACCTTGCGGAAATTTTGGATGTTTCCCCCTCCACTTTGTCCGAAGCCGTGAAAAATGGATACCACTGTGGCGGTTATACTGTCATAGAATGGGCCGAATTCAACCAATTCGACCGTGTGAAAGGCTATCACGTACCTGAATTCCTCTTAAAACAAGAAAAACCGGAGGAGACAACGCGTGAAAACCCAGACAATAAAGAACCTGAAAATGTAAATAACAATGAGATTCAACATTTTCCGCAAGAACAGGTTGTAAACAACACCTACTCTTTATTACCAGCAGGTGAAAATTATGCACATCCCGTTGGACTGGCTTCGCTGTCAATGGTACTTAAGCATGCATTAGGAAATGATACCCCACAAAGCCGCGCAATAGTAGGTGGAGCCTTGGCTATTCTTGGTGCCATTACTGCGCATTCAGTTACCGATAGCGGAATAGCTGCTGGTTTTGGAGCGGGCGCCGGACTTGGTATTGCACTCTACTTTTACAAAAACACAAAAAACATAAATTCCGGGTCATTCATAGCAAAACCACTTTTGGTAGAAAACCCTACCTACTTACAAAACCAGAGTAATAGTAGAGTAGGACAATCCGCTTATATTGTTTAGTTAGCAAATTTTAGCCGAATTGGGGTGAATTTGGGCAAAATTCATCTTCAATTCGCTTTAAATACAGATTTTGTTCAAATTTCGCTTCTAAGCGCCGATCTTTTTTTCGGAAGGGTTTACCATTTCTAAAATCCAACATTTTAACGCTTTTCTAATTTTGGAAGGTCAATACGAAATCTTTTTGCTAAAATTTCCCATTAATCATAAAATCGTCACTTTGCTTTCCCGCGTAATCTTTTATTTTAGTTGAATATCACTTGAAAAGAGACTTCGCCAAAAATAGTTGAGTACGCCCGCATGAAATTTGAGCCAAAGAATGTACAGCGCAGTATTAACAAAGCTTTTCTGAAGGAGCCCGTCGAGCGAAAGAAATTCAATGCGTTTAAAGATGCGCTTGGCAGGCTGATTAACGAAATCGACCAGTCGGAACAGGCTGGTGAACAGGAGGAGCATTTCAAAAACCTACTGCCACCGTTTTTTAAGGCCATTGGCTTCGGGGAGTACAAAATTAATACCAGCAGCAATATTGATCTGGCTATTTACACCGGCAGCAAAACCAAAGATCCGCTCGGGGTGCTCATGGAGATCAAACGCCCGTCGAATAAGCCCGAAATGATCTCCAAAGAGAGGCTGAACCGAAAAGCCATGCACGAAGCGGTACTCTACTATCTGGAACAGCGCATCGAACAGGAGAATGATGATCTCAAACATATCATCATTACCGATATGAACCATTGGTTTATTTTTGATGCCCAGGAGTTTGAGCGATGCTTTTACCGGCCATCCACATTGCGCAAAGCCTACAAAGAGTGGAAGGCCGATCAGAAAGTGTCCTCCGGTACGGACTTCATGTATAACCAGATTGCATCCTTCATTGGCGATAGCGACGCAACGATCAGCGGAATCAGCCTGCCGCTTAAACCGGTGAGTAAACTACTGGAAGCAAAGGAGGGCAGCGACTATGAGAAGCGGCTGATATCACTGTATAAATTCTTCTCTCCGATTCACCTGCTTAAGGAGCCGTTTGCCAACGATAGCAACAGCCTGAACAAAGAGTTTTACCGGGAGCTGCTCTACATCCTCGGCCTTGAAGAGACCAAAGAGGGCAGTACACGGTATATTCGTCGTGCTGAAGAGAAAAACCGCCATAGCGGTTCGATCATTGAAAACACCATTCGGATACTGGATGCTGAAGATCATCTGAGCACGCTTAAAAACGCGCGGAGCAGCTACGGGGCTAACCGCAACGAACAGCTGTTTAGCGTGGCCATGGAGCTGGGTATTACGTGGATGAACCGTATTCTGTTTTTGAAGCTGCTGGAAGCGCAGCTATATCGCTATCATCGCAAAGACAGGAAGTTTAAATTCCTGAATTTTGCCACGATTGACAGCCTTGATGAGCTAAATAAACTCTTCTTTCAGGTATTGGCCCGCAAAGAAAAGGATCGCAGCGACGATGTTATTCAGAAATTTGGCCACATTCCCTACCTGAATAGCTCTCTGTTTGATGTCTCTGATCTGGAACACCAGACTACAAGGATATCCGGGCTGGACGATCATGCCGAAATGCCGGTGTACAGTAAGAGCGTGTTGAACGACAGCCGCGGAGAAACCCTGAACACCCTTGACTACCTATTCCGCTTTCTGGAAGCCTACGATTTTTCGGCCGAGGGCAGCGAAGAGATCCGCGATGAAAGCAAGAGCCTGATTAACGCCTCGGTGCTTGGCCTGATCTTTGAGAAAATTAATGGGTATAAAGATGGCTCATTTTACACGCCCGGCTTTATTACCGAGTATATGGCGCGGGAAACACTGCGAAAGTCGGTTGTGGACAAGTTCAATGATACCTTCGACTGGACGTGCGAAAACCTGGACGACCTTCAGGAGGAGATTCACCGTGATCGTATTCCGTATGATAAAGCGAATGCAGTAATCAATGGGCTAACCGTGTGTGATCCAGCCGTAGGCTCCGGCCACTTTCTTGTGAGCTGCCTCAATGAACTGATTGCCATTAAATCGGAGCTGCGGATTTTATGCGATACCAAACTGCAGGTTCTACGAGGGGTGGAGGTGACCGTGGAGAACGACGAGCTAATGGTGAGCTGGGAGGACGAAGGCCTGTTTGAGTATGATGTAAGCCATACGTGGAAGGGCGACAAGCTGGCCTCCCGATACGTATCATCCGATCGGGAACGCGTGCAGAAGACACTGTTTCATGAAAAGCGGTACCTGATTGAAAACTGCTTGTTTGGGGTGGACATCAACCCAAACTCGGTGAAGATTTGCCGGCTGCGGCTCTGGATTGAACTGCTGAAGCGAGCCTACTACACCAGGGAAAGCGACTACATGGAGCTGGAGGTGTTGCCCAACATCGACATCAACATCAAGCAGGGGAACTCGCTGGTGAGCCGGTTTGAGCTGGATTCAGACCTAAATTTCGTATTTAAAAATAGTGGATACACTCTTGACGATTATAAAGAAGCTGTCCGAAATTATAAAGAGACGGGAGATCGAGATGAGAAAAAACGGTTGAAGCTTTATATAGATGACGTGAAAAAAAACTTTGTGGTAGGTTTGCAAGACCTGCACCCAGAGCGTAAAAAGCTTAAACTGAAAGAAGCTAAAGTAGTTGAGCTGACTACTCAGTTTGATATGTTTGGTGACGAAATAGAAGGTGAAGCAGGTTCGAGAAAAGTTCGAATTAAAATGGCAGAGGAAGAGCTTCAAAAGCAAAAAGAGAAAGTAGAGGCTTTGGAAGAAGGTGAATTTTACAATCAGTCATTTGAATGGCGATTTGAATTCCCAGAAGTACTGGACGATGAAGGGCTGTTTACCGGTTTTGATATTGTAATTGGGAATCCACCGTATGGAGTTTCGCTTTCAAAACCAGAAAAACAATTTTTCAAACAAAACTATAATCATGTAGAATATCAGATTGATTCTTATATACTTTTTATTGAAAAAGGATCTCAAATATTAAAGAGTTCTGGCTATCTCTATTTTATCATTCCAAATACGTGGATGACAAATATTACCTACAGGAAAATTAGGGATTTTATGACTTCAAAAGTCAATGTAATTGAGGTCTTACATTATGAGGAATCTGTGTTTAAAGATGCCGTCGTTGATACCCAATTAGTTTTAATTAACAAGAAAACCCAAAACACTTCCAATTTGACAAGTGTTAAAATCGTTGGTGAGTCAAATAAAAAATCCTTTGAGTATTTGGTTGATCAAAGTCAGTGGCAGTCGAGCAATAGTGACCCAATAAATATTTACTTAGACCCTGAATTACTAAAATTAGCTCAAAAAATTGATAGACCAACTAAGCTGAAAAAATTAGTAAAAATCACACAAGGTGTTAAGCCATTTCAGGTCGGAAAAGGAAATCCAAAACAAACAAGGAAAATTGTAAACGAGAAGCCATTTGTTTCAGAAACTAAAAAAAATGATTCTTTCAGACCCCTACTTGCAGGTAAATTGATAAATAAATATACAATTATATGGGACAATAATTATTGGATTAGCTTCGGAGATTGGCTTGCTGAACCAAGATATTCCGCAAACTTTGATGCAAATGAAAAGATTATTGTAAGACAGACTGGTGACAGTTTAATCGCAGCATATGATGATTCTAAATTTATAGTGAGAGATAATTTATATGTAGCAGTACCTTTAGATAAAGCAAATGTTAAATACCTTTTAGCAGTAATAAATTCTAAAGTAATGAATTGGTACTATCAAAATGTTATTAATCCTGAAAAAGGAGAAGCCCTTGCACAAGTAAAAAAGGGACATCTGGTTAGGCTTCCAATCATAGAAGCTTCTAAGGAAAATCAAGAGTCAATTGCCAAATTGAGTTCAAGAATTATCAATATGAAAAACCAAAATCCTGAAGCCGACACTGCCGAACTGGAAGCTGAGATTGACCGGTTGGTGTATGAGCTGTATGGGTTGAGTGAGGAGGAGATTGGGGTTGTGGAGGGGGTTCTTGATTAAATTTTACATGAATTAAATGAACTAATATGGAAGTAGTATCATCGATTGATTTTTGGAAATTTACCGCGCCATTTTTTGGAGCAATTTTGGCTTGGATTGCGAATGAGTGGAGAAAGCAATATTGGGAGCTTTATAAACGAAAAGAAGAAAGCTATAAGCAGTTGTTAAAAAGTGTCAGAGGGTACTATGATGGGGCTGTTGATGAGAAATTAAAGGCAGAATTTTTACACCAATTAGATTTGTGTTGGTTGTATTGTCCGGACGAAGTTATTAAAAGAGGTTACGATTTTTTGAATCTGATCCGTGACGATATTAAAGCAACGGATAAAGAAAGAAATAATGCGTTGAGTGAATTTGTATTGTCCGTCAGAAATGATATTTATCCCAAATGGTGGATGGTATTTAAAAATAATCTAAACTTACCCGTGAAGATTTTAAGATATACAGAGTAAAAGAGATTTGAAAGACAGTAAACTTTATAAATAACCAGTAATTGGACCCGGAGTTGGGGTGAAGGCTCAAAAGTACTCCCAGAGTATATCCTATGTTGCTTTGTAGTATAATTTGCGGAACAAAATAATTAATATAAATGTTAATTATGCTAATTATTAATTAATAAGTTAACTTATAGGTATGGGAAGAAGCCGGGTTCACTTTAATAAACAGGGATTATTGCCTAAAGGTGACTATGAATACACTTTTAAAGAGCTTAAAGGGTCCATTTTTGTAAACGGGCCAGAGAAACCGGCTATACCCAATTGGGATAAACAATGGAGGAAATACTTAGTTGGTCAAACAGAAATTCTTGTCAACCAATTATGGGATATAGGAATTACTGAAATCTGGCTGGATGGTTCGTTTGCTGAAGCAAAACCTCATCCCAATGATATAGACGGATATTTTGAATGTGATCTGTCTGAGTTTGCAAGCGGCTATATTCAACGTGAGTTAAATAAGAGAGACCCTCACAAAATCTGGACGTGGGATTCATCGGCTCGCAGGAGCTATCGCGGTTACGTTAAGAAACAGCTTCCCATGTGGCATACATACCGGGTGGAATTTTATCCCCACTACGGTCAAAACAGCGGAATCACGGATATTCATGGAAATCCGGAAATGTTTCCGGCTGCATTTCGTAAAGATCGAACAACCAACAAAGAAAAAGGCATTATTAAACTCATAAAATAGAGGATTGTTATGATCAGGTCTGAAAAGGAGTATGAACGAGCCGTAAACCGTCTCGAAGAAGAACAAAAAATGATCGAAAGACAGCGTGCACATTTTATTGAGCTTGGGCACACTGGCGAGGAGCTGGAGAGACTGATGCAGCCAATGAAGTCATTTAATAATCAGTTGAAAGAAGAAGTTGAGGCGTACGACGGAATGAAAAGAGGTAATCTTGGGGCGCTTTATGACTTAACCAATATTGGAAGGTGGTTAATAGGTGTACGTATCTACCTTGGCCTTTCTCAAAAAGAGTTTGCGGAAGCATTGGGGGTCTCTGAGGCTCAGGTTTCGCGGGATGAGACAAACGAATACCACGGTATTACTGTGGAAAAGGCGAATCGAATACTTGAAACTTTCAATGTAAGGATTAAAGCTGAAATTGATGAACCAATTTCAAGGCCTAAAAAGAATAACGATCCTGCGTTATTTGCTCAATAAACCGGATTAGCGAATAGATATGCCTTAATGTTCGGACTTTAAGCAGTGGTAACGTGTGTGGTATTTAACTTTTCGTGATTTAAGGAATCCTTCTACCTACAGATATTCACTACGGCAGCCTCAACCGAATCCCCTCTCTGTCTGCCTCATTGGGATCAAGAAACGCATGGGAAGCTTCAAGTTGGCCTTTTGCCCGATCGTAGCTGCTCCAGTCAGTCGCGTGGGTAAATTTTTGGGCAAAATCGAGCGTGCGTATCAGCGGGGTGGAGTTTTGGTGGTTGGTTAATGCTTTTAAGGCTGCCAGGTAGTTATTTCTGTAAACAATGGGAATGATGATTTTTTGATCCTGAACCGATACCAGCTCCGCATTCATCATAATGCGGGCTACCCGGCCATTGCCATCCGCAAAAGGATGCACCTCACTTACCAAAAACATCATATATGCCGCCTTGTGAAATGAATATTCTAATGCTCTGTAGATTTCAAATCCTTTTCGCAACGTACCTTTCACAAGATCCGGATGGACAAACTGCGTGCTTCCGGCCACATTTATCCTGGTTTTAAACTGTCCGGGGTTCTTGTCTTTTCTTGCCGCCATAATTTCAGCATGGCGGTACTTCAGTTTTGCAATAAAATCATCAAAATCTGTTGGTAGCTGACTCATTTCATAATAGTTGGACACAACTCTGTAGGTGCCCAGGACATCATGGGCATCATCGGGTCGTTCACTCGGAATGGCATTTCGAAAAACAATGTCGGCAGCCTCATGAACCTCAAACTCTGTTCCCTCAATAAAATTGGAGAAGTAAGCTTCAAAGAAAGAGATGTTTGACCGTTCCTCCTGTGAAAGGCCGGGGGCTGTCCTTGAATCGGGGGCTGTTTTTTTTAAATCCTCAAACAGCTGAAGAAAAAGAGCTGCACGGTCAGGGTCATACGGCTCCTCACCTTTACGTGCTTTTGCCACATTCGTTTTTAATTCCGCTTCTCTTGTGCCCTGTAGTGTGCCAATTAAATCATCGAGTTTCCGAAACTCATCCATCATGCCTATTTCTTTGGCAATACTCCTTGCCTTATCCCGAATTTGATTCACGTAGTCATCCCCCTTTAATCGAAAAAGCTTATCCAGTTTCTCTTCCATTTCTTCCCGGGAAAGCGTCCGGCTTACAGTACCTTTTCGTGCTCGGGATGGCCGCATGTTTTCCACAAGCGTGCGGGGTTCGGATGTGATATGGATATCATTGATAAATGAGAGGTCACTTTCCAGCGGGCCATGGCCTTTACGCGGATTGAAGATGATTCCGGGCAGCTCAGTATTCCTTTTTTTATCTGATATGATAAAAACAGAGCCGTCTTCGGCTGGCCGGTTTTCCAATGCGGTACGGTCGGCAATCAATGCATCCGGGTAGTATTCCTTCAAGAGGTTATACCAGTTCCGCTTTACAATCACTTCGGGCTCATCCACGAAGTTTTTGGTATAGAGACGAGAACCAATTTTTCTGAGTTTTCCATCCGTCACCGCATGGGAGACTTGATCAGAAATCTCTGTATAAGAGACGAAAATTTCCGGAAGTGATTCTAAAAAAGCGGGCATTAAGAACCTTTTTATTTGGAAAGTATCAAACTTTTGGGGTTTAAGAAAGAGATATATATAACTTTTGGGGTTTAAAGCTCTGTACTCGTTCAGGAGAGATAATCATAAGCTTTATGTACATTGTGTCAGCGATTTGTTTGGCCGTTAGTGGTTAAAATTGTGTTGCTATTGCAGAGTTTTTACTCTTGCCTCATTCAGGGTTTCAAAGGTACAGGCATTCAACAGCTCCAGTCGAAAACTTCAATTGAGTCGTTTAACATAAGTGCTTTGCTTTGGGTTACTTTGCCGGGCAGAGGGCAGATGAACACTGAAAATATATGCTCTCGATTATTCACCCATTGCCAATACTGCCTCAAGCAGCCGCGACTCCATCGTCTCTATCACCGAGCTCGTGTCATCCATCATTCCGATATCGGTATTGATTTGAAACGCGATAGCTACCCCATACTCTTCATAGTACCTGAGGCTGGAGGTGTACCCGGGAATCCAGCCGCGATGGCCATAAACTGTTCCATACGCTCCGTTTTTGTAAGCTGCTATTCCCATTCCGTACTGAATATCGTCAGAGGCCGGATCAATTGGCCGGGTATCAAGGAGCAGTGCGAGAGCTTCTTCAGGCAGGGCATCCCCTCCCAACAGTTCGGCTCCCCAGCCGGCAAGATCAGCAGATGTGCTGATCAAACCGCCCCCGGTCCATTCAATTCCGGGATGCCAGATCATTTGACCCTCCGGTGTGGTCGCTTTTACCGGAAAACCCAGTGAGTTTTCCGCAGCGTATCCGGCTGCAAGTCCGGGAAGAAAGTATCTGTCTGATGGACTCGTTGAACGCAGATTGAGAGGTACCAGAAATTGTTCTTCGATAATCGAGTAGATGTCACGGCCGGTGGCCTCTTCGATGATTAATCCGACAAGGATATATCCTGTATCAGTATAGGCCCAGCCTTCATCAGCATCAAAAAGAGGCTCCTGATCCAGTACAAACCGAACGAGTGAGTCGGGAGATATTGGAAGGGTTTGATCGGTCATACGCTGTTTAACTTCTGAAGCAAATGATTCCATATATACATGATTGGGCAGTCCTGAACGATGAGTGAGGAGATGACGCAGGGTGATCTCTTCATGATTTGGCAAACGGGTAAACCAGTCCCGGCTTCCAAGCCATTTGCTAACCGGTATATCCGGTTCCAGAACACCATCGTGAATGAGAAAAACTGCCGCAGCGCCGACAAACATTTTGCCAATACTTGCGGCCAGCATTCTCGACTCTGTGGTCATCGGCGTGGCTGCCTCTTCGTCTGCCATGCCCGCTGCAGCAGCTCCTTTTCTGCCATCATCCCACGCATATGCCGCGGTAGCTCCGGGAAATCCATAGCGCTTTTGCATTAAATTCAATGCGCCCTGGAAATGACTATTTGTTTTACCCGGTGGTTGCGTCATGAATATAAGGTCGGCCGTTATTTTTGATGAGTTCTGAGAGGTTATATCCAGGGTTAATGCTCCGGTTAAAAAAAGAAGCGTTATCAAATAAACCACTCTTTTCAATTTACCTTGCTTAACGAAACTATGCAGTGAAGATGTCCTGATTACATTTGATTTCATGGTTTTTACCTATTTTGTTAATTCATTTTCGGCAGGCGAAAACATGGGTTTAACCGGCTGATAACCTGTTTCCCGGAGCTGAGAAAGTTCTGTCTCAGTATCGGGAATAATAGTTGTAACGCTGTTCCCCTTTCTGAACATAGTTTTTCGATTAAGCCAAAGAATGATTGAAGCTGCGATCACTACAACAGCTGTATCATATGGCTGTGCATCGGGCCATAAAGGGTTAATGAGCTGGAGATGTAATATTGCCGGCAGCAGTATGCTCCCTCGTGAAGCGTTAAAAAGCCCCGTTGCGAAGATGCTGAGCCCGATGGTTCCAACAAAAAATGGCATAAACGACCATGCACTTTGCGGAACACCACTCAAAAAGAATGCGGGCAGATGCCAGAAGCCCCAAACTATACCAACGAGTATGGCCGCAAAAAATGGAGACATTATTCTCTGCAGCATGGGTAGTGCATATCCTCTCCATCCAATCTCCTCAACCGGACCTTTTATGGCAAAAAGTAAAAGCGATACAAGGTACACTCCCAGCGACGAAACCGGGAAGAGCTCTGATAGAGTCAGTCCCTTATAAATAGCGCCCAGGTAGAACATGGCAGGTACACCCAGCAGAATAAACAGGTACCAGGGGGCTGGTGCGCGCCAAAGAAGCATTCTTCCAAGGAATCGCTTTGTTCCGCTCCAGCGCACTTTCATCAGTATAATTCCAAGTGCAGCAATTGCAGGTGAATATGTAGCCAGGTAAAAAAGCGGATGATTCCCGGTAATCTCTCCAAACAGGCTCACGGTCTGGTCCGGAATAAATATGTAGAGTGCTATAATACCCCAGGTTACTCCGAATGTAATCAGTAAATAGGGGATGATGGTAGAGAATGATATGGATTGATCCGTTGAGTTTATATTGATTGTTTTCATTGGTTTTACCTTGATATTAATGTGTTTAAATGATTGATTCAGTAAATGTTTGGTGCGAAGTGCAGTCTATTCCCGTAAAGGTGACTGTCCGCCAATAGTAAGCTGCCATCTCAGAAAGCCGGCTTGTTCGGGTTCAAAGCTGATCAGTTCGTCACGTCCATCGGTGACCTGCATCTGCCGGTAAAGGGAAAAACCGGATTCTACATTTATACTCATCCATGGAGTGAGGTATAAAATGACGGATGGTCCCAGCACGGTGTCGAAATAATCGGAGTAGGGCCTGTTTATCGCTGCAGTGCCGACCTCTGTAATATGATGGCGGTCGCCGATGGATCGCAGCTGCAGGCCAACTTCAAGGCGTTTAAAAGGGATAACCCACGCTTCAATGCTTGATGGCAGAAGAACATTTCCGCGCCATGCCGGACCGCCCTCCCAAAGTGAAGCTCTGTAATCAAATTGAAGAAGCGGAATGGGAATAGGAGCTCCAAAATTGGTGGAGTATCCAAGTCCAAATCCATAGGATGTGCGTTCACCCGCCTGACGCGTTGCAAGAACAGCGCCTTCAATAGCAAAGTCTTCACCGGCCATCTTATCTTCCAGACCAGATTTTATTGCCGGAGTTGCCTGGGCTACATAAGACCATTTATTTGACAGCTGCCCAATGGCAATAAGATTGACATCGATTATGTAGGCATCGGTTGGGCGGGGAAGTTCTTCCGTCCAGTTATTGTGCCTGAATTCAATTCGCTGAAAGCCCGGCTGAATATCCAGATAGACTTTTCCATTATTGATAAACACAGGATACGATCCTCTGATAAACCGGGTGTCGGTCCATACCTCGAGGTCGTTTAACGAGCCTGAATAAGACTGGTTGAGGTCCATTGCTGATACCGACGATGAGGGCCAGGTTTGATGGCCAAATGATACACTCGGCCTTAACTGTGCAAATAAGAGCTGGATCGGTATCAATAAGAATGCAAGAAAAAGAAAAAATTTCCTGATCAATGACCGGATTGATGGTAGAGCTGCTCTGTGTGTATGTTGTGATAAGGGTGGGTATGGTTTTTCTCTGTTTTTCATCTTGTTTTGATCTTTTTTTGTTGAGGTTTATCAATCAGTCCTTAATGTGTATCCAGAGAACCAGGGCCAGCACGGCTAAACTAATCACGATCAATAATCCAAAAGCGATTGATTCAATGATTTTTGCGGCCTTGATTTTCGTTCTTTTTTTCATGGGACTGCTGATTTTTCTTCAAGATTTGTTTTTGAAGATCAACCATCGTCCAAACCTGTATGGACGAACTTACAATGGGTCCGAAAGGGTAGGACCGGACCCGGAACAGCAGGTTAAAAGGTCAGCTCATTTCGTATACCTGAGTTCCGCTTGAGTGTAGTTTTGCAAAGTCCCCCTATCAAGGGGGATTTATAGGGGGATGTTCTTCCATGTGCCACGGTTTCTGCATTGAACACCCTATTTAACTCAACTTCCGCAAAATGGGGGTGGTTTGGCTACAAATAAGTTTTATTTAAAACTGTAGACCACAGACAAAAAGAACGAAATTCATCTATTCAGGGATGAAACCAGCCCCGTTGCGGGGCAGCATTTCCGTGGGGTATAAAGAAGCCGGAATGAAATGAAGCGCCGTAAGTGCGGCATTCTTCGTAATCTGAATTCAACCTCAGTCATACAATCCGAACAGATCGTCTGAGTCGGATTCAATAAAATACTATATGGGTAACGATGGAATGGCAGTTTTGCAAGGGCGCGGATATATCGCACCTCCGGTGCTCCCAAATTTTATGCTTGTTCTTACCCCAAAGCCACCGCTGCGCAGTGACTTTGGGCTACGGATATGTCGCACCTCCGGTGCTTTGGTTAACTGTGGTAATTGGGTTCATTGCTTTTTAGTATCCTTGTGTACCTACATGTCTTCAGAGGCGACTTGGGATGCAGGGCTGAACGGGAAGCTTAACAAGGTTAAAAATAATGGATATAGCACTTCAGTGTCTTGTTTAAAGATAACTGAGGCTGATTTTTAAGATTTTGCGGAAGTTGGTTTAGGAGAGAATCATATTGCTGCAGTACAATGTTTCTTATGTCGAGTTGAAGCTCACTTATATTGACTGCCTTATGCATTCGGTAAGTAAGAAATACTATAAAGCGAATCTGAATTCTAATATTTTATACCTGCAAGATTAAATGATCTGATATAACGTCTAACCATTCAGGAGCTACTAACGGAATTCAAATATTGCGTGGGTGTTTTGCCAACATTTTTTTTGAACACGTCATTAAAAGAAGATTTTGAATTGAAGCCAGAATCAAATGCGATGGCCAATAAACTAAAATTCCTATTTTCTGGCCTGAGTGCTCTCTCTTTGAACTCTTGAACCCGGTATTCATTTACAAAATCGTAAAAGTTTCTACCCTCGTATTGGTTAATAACCTGCGAGAGATGGTTGGGCGACATATCGAGATATTCGGCCAGTGTCACAAGGGATAGTTTAGGTTCCAGGTACGGTTTTTTGGATTTCATTAAGCTGATAAGCTCATTGTGATATTCAAGGGCTTCTTCCTTTTTCAACCCTGAATTTTTGTACTCCCCTCTGTTTTTTGGCACAACAAGCTGAACAGGGGCATCGTTGGATGAAAATATTCCCTGGTGCATGATTCCTGAATAGCCAAGGTAAAATATGAAGAGAATAATCAGAGAATAAAAAATGATATCCGTATTAAAACCGAACTGCAGGCCAACCCACTCCTGCAGAACCGCCAAAAAAATAGCTAACCCAAATATTACTCCCAATCCAATGATAAAATGTTTGAGCCAGTTTAAGTCGATCGATTTTTTATAGGCAAAATTCTCCTGAGTGAACTCCTGGTAGCGATCTAATAACCGATAAGACGCTATGGCATATCCAACAGCAGATATAAAAAATGCAACCAGAGAGAATGCGATGAATGTAGAATAATCATCCATCACACCGGAATTAATTAAGGCTCTCTCCTCTGCTGTATAGTGAAAGAAATATGGGATCATGTATAGATAGAAACCAAGCGGAGGCAAAAAGTGAACGTAATTAATAAGGCCAAATCGCTGGTCTCTTCGTAAGGAATAAAGAACGTAAAGATATAATAAGGGGCCATGGAACAGCGGCAGGGGATGGTGTAAGCCGGCTAATGCAGGATATATTTCCCAATACCCCTGCTGACTCATAAAAAAACTGAAGAGATGTATTCCGGCCACAAACATCCAGACGGCCAGGATTTTGTCGCTTGTCGATTTCTTCGGTTTTGCCAGGAGTAAAAACTGAAGAAAAAAGCACAGGAAGATTCCAATGGTGAAAACTGTGCCCATCTTAATGAGATATCTGTAATAGGTTTACGCACATCTTTTCAAACTATATATCTTATCTAACAATACCAAGGTGGCACATAATTAAAACTTTCAAATCGATAATAAATAATAATTAATACATACGTGTTTACCGTTTGGATTGAAAATTTCGAGATAGTCCCCCTTTGAAGGGGGAAAGCGAACAGAGTGAGCAGGGGGATGACCAAATGAGTATTGATTTTATCCAAATTTTTAGTGTATCGCTTAAATCAAGCACTTATCATCCCCCATGCCCCCTTCAAAGGGGGACGCTCTTCAATACGTCTTCAACTGGTAAACGCGTTAATACATTCTAAAATCCGGTATGACTTAAAAATATTATAAATTCAGCTTTCTGCTTCTCTTCTCAAACTGTTTCAGAGCATAATCCAGAAACCACTCCTGTGTAAGTCCAAAAGGTACAACATCGTAGGGCTTGAATATTTCGAAAATAATATTGGTTGCGTCATCCAGCCGTTTGGAAAGATGATTTTCAAACATTTCAACATGTTCGGGATGGCTTTCGAGCAGCCGGTTAATCAGGTAAATACCAAAGGCAATATGTCGCGACTCATCTTGCCTGATGTGGGTTATACCCTTCTGTAGTCCGGGAAGTATCTCATTATCACTAAGCATTTTATAGTATGCCTGGTACCCGGTTTCCGCAAGCACTCCTTCTACAATCATATTGTAGGTGCCGGCAGCCATTAATTGAGCCTGTGGAGAAGTATCTGTATCCAGCCGTGAGAGGTCTGCATGCAGGTTTTCGTAGAATAGCTTTTTATAAAAAGGTGCGTGATACTTCTCATGGTTCGGTTTTGTGTTGAAAACATCGGTCATGTAGATAGAGAAAAACTCTGTGTGTTTAGCCTCTTCCCATAGGAAAGACGTTAAAAAGATCTCCTCTTCAAGGCGTCCCTCCATAGACAATGCACGTATAAGCGGAAGTAAATCCAGAGTTACGGCTTCCTCACCCCCCATAAATAGTGATGACAAATGCAGCAAAATCTCTTTTTCATCATCTTTTAAACTGCTCCACTGTTTTTTATCACTCTCAAGGTCGATTTCGGATGGATTCCATATCCCATAAACTTTTGCCTTTTGAAACAGCTTCATCGGTGTGCTTTCGTGATCGATTCCTCTGCCTGTGGAAGTGAATGCCCTTTTGTTCTTCTTGCCGGATACACTTTTCTCCTGCTTACTCCACCGGTTTATTTTTTCGGGATTTGAGGGGGCCGTTTGAAGAAGGGCAGAGGCGGCTTTGCGATGAACAGACAGGGTGACCAGGCTACCTTTCTCGAGTTTCAATTTTCCCTGCATTAAAAAAAGTGTTGGATCTTTTTTATTTTCAATCAGATCAATCCAGGTTTCCTGATCAGCTGTTAAAACATAATCGCACGTTTTTTCATCCTCATTCGTTGCATAGCGTAACTCGGTACATTCTCCGTATCTTAAGTCGAGATAAAATCCTGTTGCCTGGTTTGAAGCGAGAGCTGCAGGAACCGGTTGAAATTTTAAGAGAATCGGCGCATGCCATTGACTGCCGGCTTTTTTATATCGCTCGCTCTGTTGCAAATTTTGTTTCCAGGCTATGAGCCAGGTTTTGTTGAAATACTCAATCTTTTGGACTGATTCTTCATTTTTCTTTTTAAACCACATAATTGTCTAACTTTGTTTCCGATATCTCTATAATGATAATGTCAGTGGTTTTCCTGAAGATTCAAACAGTGAATTGATTTAAGGTTTTTAAAATTGATGCATAATAATTTAAGTAAAATAAAAACAATAGAATATGGATTCTATATATCCCAAATATGATGTAATTGTAGTGGGTGCCGGCCACGCCGGAAGCGAAGCTGCTGCAGCATCTGCCGGATTGGGAGCTAAAACGTTGTTAATTACCATGAATCTTGACGCAGTTGCAAAGATGTCGTGCAATCCCGCTATGGGAGGTGTTGCGAAAGGTCAGCTTGTAAGGGAAATTGATGCCTTGGGTGGCCTGAGCGGCATTGTGAGTGATAAAAGCGGAGTACAGTTTAGAATGCTTAATAAGAGTAAAGGTCCGGCTATGTGGAGTCCAAGGTGCCAGAGCGACCGCCTTCTGTACGCTCAAATTATGAGGCAAAAGCTTGAAAATATTCCGCACTTAACCTTCAGGCAAGATAATGTCGTAGATATTCTCACTGAAAAAGATGGAAAGAAAGTAAAAGGGGTTACTACTCAAACTGGGCAGACTTTCTTTTCTGAAAGCGTGATTTTAACCAGCGGAACGTTCTTAAATGGCCTTATCCATATTGGTGAAAGCCAGCATGGGGGAGGTCGTTCTGGAGAACGGGCTTCCATTGGAATTTCTGCCTCTCTTGAAAAGCTTGGCTTTGAAGTGGGCCGCCTGAAAACCGGTACACCTCCAAGAATTGATGGACGCTCCATTGATTATGAAAAACTTGAAATTCAGTACGGGGATGAAAACCCCAGTCCGTTTTCTTTTATGACAGATTCATTGCCGGGTGTAGATGAACAGCTTACTTGCTGGATTGGCTACACAAGCAGTGAAGTTCACGATACCCTCAAAACGGGTTTCGACCGCAGTCCTATGTTCAATGGCCGTATTAAAAGCATAGGGCCGAGATACTGTCCAAGTATCGAAGATAAAATTGATCGGTTTGCTGATAAAAATCAGCATCAGCTCTTTTTAGAACCTGAGGGGTGGAATACGTATGAAATGTATTTGAATGGCTTTTCTACATCACTTCCAGAGGATGTGCAGTATCATGCATTGCGTAAAATAGAGGGGTTTGAAAATGCGGTAATGCTTCGTCCCGGTTACGCGATTGAGTACGACTATTTTCCTCCATACCAGATAAAACGATCTTTGGAGACAAAAATAACTGAGGGGCTCTTTTTTGCCGGACAAATTAACGGCACAACCGGTTATGAGGAGGCGGCCTGTCAGGGGTTAATGGCGGGAATTAATGCTGCGCTCTATACCCAGGATAAAGAACCTTTTGTTCTGAAGCGATCGGAAGCATACATCGGTGTTCTTATTGATGATCTGATTAATAAGGGTACGGAAGAGCCTTACCGTATGTTTACTTCCAGGGCTGAACATCGAATTCTGCTACGCCAGGATAATGCTGATTTAAGATTAACGCCTATGGGATATAAGCTCGGGCTTGTTGATGAAGAGCGCTACTCAAGATTTTCGGCTAAGAAGGATGAAATTGACCGACTTTATGATCTTGTAAGTAAATATACCGTAAGACCGGAGAAGATGAATGGGATGCTTTTGGATAAAGGTACATCGGGTTTAAGTCAACCGGTAAAAGCCAAATCACTCATTCCCCGGCCGGAGCTATTTTTATTGGATATCATAAACGCTGATGACTCTCTCAATGAGGATGTTTCAAAAATAACGGATAGCAGGGATGTTATTGAGCAGGTGGAAATTCAGATTAAGTATGACGGATACATTAAAAGAGAGTTCGAGATGGTTGAAGAGCTCAAGAAAAAAGAGGATGCCGGCATCCCTGAGAATCTGAAGTACGATAACATCAAAAGCCTCTCTACAGAGGGCAGGAATAAACTGCAGAAGATAAAACCGGAAACGATTGGGCAGGCTTCCAGAATTAGTGGCGTTTCTGCCAGCGATGTGGCCGTTTTGATGGTTTATCTTAAAAATTAATCGAGAGGTTTCACGTGAAACATGTTGTAGAAAGTGTCGAATTAAAGGACAAATTTCTGGAAGAGGCCCGGGCTCTGTACCGATCAAAAAAAGAGGAGCACCAAAAATATCTCGACGAACTCTTTGACTGGAATCAGAAAATAAACTTAGTTAGCCGGACTGTTTCACGTGAAACAGTTGAAAGTCATATTGTGCATTCGCTTTTCCCTTGTCAGCTGGGGTTGTTAAATGCTCATGATACATGGATTGATGCGGGTAGCGGAGGCGGTTTGCCCGGTGTCCCGCTTGCAATTCATAACCCCGGGAAGCAGTTTGTGCTGAATGACAACGTGAGAAAAAAGATGAAGGCCGTTTCTGCGATTGTTGATACACTCGGACTTTCAAATGTGAAAATCGTGGCAAAAAGCATATCTCTTTATAACCTTGAGGCCGGAACCGGTATTGTGACCAAGCACGCTTTTAAAATTCCCAAGCTCTTGCATCTGCTCGATAAAAAACCGTGGAAATCGATTATATTGTGGAAGGGAGAGCGGGATATTTTACCTGAGTTAAATAAATCGCCGGGGCAGCTAAATGTGACGATCTACCCGTTTCGATTTTCGGATACATTCTATGAAGGAAAAGCTCTTGTGCGGCTGGAAAAGTAAAGAGACAATCGAAATTAACTACTCAAAATCATTAAATTTTAAAGATAGTAAGATGTCGAGATTGAAAAGTTCAGAGAGAAGGATGAAGCTGATCCTGATGCTGCAGAATGCAAAGAGAAAAATAACGGTCGACGATCTCGCCGAAACCTTTGATGTAAGCAGACGAACTATCTTCAGGGATTTCAATGTTTTATCTGAATTGAATGTCCCCGTTACCTGGGATGAATACAGCGGCTATGGAGTTATGCCGGGGTATAAGGTGCCGCCTTTGATGTTTACATCAAAAGAACTGGCAACCATTATGGTGGGGCTTAATTTTGTAAAATCGCAGGTAGACCAAAACCTTGTAAACGATGCAAAAGGGGTGGAGCTGAAAATTAAAGATGTACTGCCCGAGGATCTGAAAACGTTTATGGAGTCTTTGGATAACCGGACGGTTGTAGATCCATTCCTGCATTTTGGATTTGAAAAAAAAGAGGGGGGAAGCTGGTACCTCATCAGCAGTGCGATCTCACAAAACAAAACAATTGAGTTCTCTTACACCAGTATATCTGATGAAGCGACAACCTCCAGAAAAATTGACCCGTACCTTTTGGTTTTTTACAGAGATCACTGGAACGTCATCGGGTATTCGCACAAACGAGAGGCGATTCGGAATTTTGTACTGAACCGAATGGAAAAAGTGCGAATTACAGACAAAAATTTTGTACCGAATAAAGAAATGGACGCAGAGGCATTAATTTTTAATTCTAACAAATCCGGCCAAATAGTAGAGGTGTTGGTTGATGAATCGGCAGATCGTGCGTTCAGAGCCAATTTGCCGACAAAAATATTTAAGGAAGAGGCGGTTTCGTCTAAAAAAATTAAGGTGAGTTTCAAATTCGAAAATCTTGACTTTATTAACGAGTGGCTGCTCCAGTTTGGGGATAAGGTTGAAATACTTTTACCTAAGGAGCTGAAAGAGAAAAGAAAAGGTCTTTTAAAAAAGATGATGTTAAAAGTTGAATGATATTTTAAAGAAGAGAACTATTGGGCAATTATTCATTAAGAACCTTCAGCAAGTAAACTTTTAAACTCATCTGCTTTTTCAGGCTTTTCCCACTCATTGTATAGTTGAACAAGGTATTTTAGCGTTTCCTCCCGACTATCGCTCGATTGATTTGAATCTTCAATAAGGGTAAGGGTGTCTAACAAATGAGATTCTGCTTCTTCAAACGATCCGGCCCTGATGAGACACGTCGCAAGCATATTTCTTGCTTCGAGTACTTCATAGTGATATTCAGGAAAAGTGTTTTGCCTGATCTCTAATGCTTCACGAATGAAAGGTTCGGCGTCTTCCGGGCGATCTGTTTTCATTAGAATTCTGGCAATACCAATTGTGGGATATGCGACAAACGGATGTGTATCGCCCAAACCTGATTTCAATATTTCTAAGGATTCACGGAGTTTTTTCTCTGCTTCTTGAAGTCGGCCCATATTTTCCAGCACGTTTCCCAGATTGTTCAGTGTTTCGCCGATTCTAAGATGATGTTCATCGAGTGTGGTCCTGTAGATGTCAAGGGCTTCTGTGAAGAGTTGGGCGGCCTCATTATATTTATTCATATCCTGCATCAAAAGCCCAAGCCCGTTTATGGTCACAGCTATACTGGGATGATTTTCACCATATAAAGAGCGCTTAAGGGATAATGCTTTCCGGTAAGCCGATTCAGCCTCTTCAAAATTTTCCTTTTTCCTGAGAAGCATCGCGAGGTTACTGAGGCTCATGGTTACTCTCGGATCCAGTTCACTTACCAGATCTCTGCGAATTTCGAGCGCTTCTTTCATTGCGTTTTCAGCACCGTCCAAATCGCCTTTACGATTCAGTAGAAGACCGAGTATATTAAGAGTTTCCGATATGTCCAGGTTATCTGTATCAAAGATACTCCGCTGACGTTCTAAAGCTTGCTGAAGAATTGTTTCTGCTTCTTCAAATTTGCCAGCTTCCATTAGAATTCCACCAAGTGTGCTCAAAGTTGAGGCAATTTTCGGATCATCAGGTTCTAAAAGCTCAGTTTGATCGGCTAATGCTTCCCGGATGATAGATTCTGCCTCGTTGTAATCCCCTAAATAATGATAAGCAGTTGCAATTTGAACTTTTGTTGAAGCAATATCAGGGTGATTACCGCGATGGATTTCTTCTTGAAGTGACAATGATCGCCTCAACAGTTGCTCAGCATCGCGATATTGTCCAAGTCGGGAATATACCTCACCGAAAACATTAAACATTTGTGCCTGCACTTCGGGTTGTTCATCGAGTTGCTCAGCTTGCAGTATTCCCCGTTCAAGGAGTACACCGGCCGTTACAGTATCCCCCAGAGATTCAGCCGGATCACTGGCCTCGAACATATCTATTAAAAAACTTGTGACCTCTTCGGCCTTTTCAGTTTCCTTTCTGGCCTGTTCAAGAGCAGTTTGTGTTAGCTGTGAATGATAAGTAATGGTAGCAGCGTAACCGATAAGTAAAAGAATAATGGCGACAGAAGAAGCAACACCGATTTTATGGCGGTATATAAATTTTTTTCCGCGATAGAGGTATGAATCCGGATGAGCGGAAACGGGCTTCCCCTGAAAGTAATTGTTAATATCGGATGCAATGTGTCCGGCGGATTCATACCGTCGTTCAGGTTCCTTGTGCATCGCCTTGAGAATGATGATATCCAATTCTCCACGCAACTGTCGCTGAAGTTGTTCAGTATCCGTATTCCGTAGTTTACTGATTTGCTGAGGAGTTAGTCCTGAATCTATATCAGGAATTTTGGTGACTGCCGTACTCGGGCGGGAGGGAGTACTTTCGCAAATAATTCGTTCGATTTCACCGGGTGATAGACCAGAAACATTATAGGGTGTACAACCCGTAAGAAGTTCGTAGAGTAATATTCCAAGCTGGTAGATATCGGAAGCCGTAGTTATGGATTCGCCACGAATCTGTTCCGGGCTTGCATAAGCTGGTGTTAAAGGAAGTAAACCAGTTTTAGTGATGGGTATAAACCCTTTCAGGATTTCATCAGGTTTGAGGGCTTTGGCAATTCCAAAATCCAGCAGTTTTACGGTTCCGTTATCTTCCACAAAAATGTTGGAGGGTTTGAGGTCACGGTGAACAATCAGTTTTTGATGAGCAAATTGGACGGCATTACAAACATCTTTAAAAAGTTTAAGCCGTTCTTTTACAGTAAGGTGATTGTTGTCGCAATATTCGTCAATAGGCAATCCTTCCACGTACTCCATGGCAAACCAGGGCTGACCGCTTTGCGTGATTCCTCCATCGATCAGGCGGGCGATGTTTTTATGAATCAGGGAAGCGAGGATCTGTCTTTCGGCCAGAAACCGCTGGCGTTGATTGTCAGAAATAAAGCCGCCTCGAAGCAGCTTAAGAGCCACACGTTGATCATACTGTCCATCGGACCGTTCAGCGAGAAAGACACTACCCATACCTCCGCGCCCTAATACTTTGATTATTTTATAATTACCTATAGCTTTATGTTTGTATGATTCCGTTTCTAACCAATCAAATAGTGATTCTCTTAACTCTTTTGGCGATTTATCAAGCGGTCCGGGATTTTCGTGGGCGTCAAGCAGGGATATGACCTCTTTCATTAATTCCCAGTCATCCCCGCAGGCTTGCTTCACAAAACATTCACGTTCAGATACATCCATCTCCAGGGCTTCTGAAAAGATCTGTTTGATTTTTTGCCAATCCATTTTAATTAGGTTTTATTGACCAAGAGATCTCAAATTTCATGTCTCATTACTCAGTTCTCTGTTCAACCAGGCACGCGCCATTTTCCAGTCACGGCTCACAGTTGGTGTTGAAATATCAAGTACTTCCGCCGTTTTTTTTATCGTTAATCCTCCGAAGAACCGACATTCAACTACCCGGGCCTGTCTTTCATCCAGTTTTTCAAGTTTTTTGAGAGCTTCATGAACTGATAAGAGATCGTGTATATTCATTTCAGTAATCGCATCCGCTTCCCCGAGTGTTACTCTTTGCTGCTTTCCGCCTCGCTTTTGGGCTTGTTTTTTTACGGCATAATCTACCAGAATATTCCGCATAACCTGCGATGCTATACCAAAAAAGTGAGAACGGTTCTGCCAGTCAATTTGGTTAAAATCCACCAATTTTAGATATGCTTCGTGAACCAACGCTTTCGTGCTTAGGGTATGTCCTTTCCGTTCACCTAAAAGATGATGACGAGCTATTTTTTGCATTTCTTCGTAAACCAATGGCATCAACTTATCCAGTGCTTTACTTTCGCCAGAAGCATGGGCTTCAAGGAGTTCCGTAATTCTATTATTCTGCATTTACCTCTCCGTATTACGTAACCTTATTAAATCCTCTCGCCTGACAAAAATGAAATGATAAAGAGTTCCCGTTTTTTTGGCTTTTATAAATAAGAGGATGTCTTAACTAGAACATTAAAAATTACTAATACTATAATTAAATAAACAAAACAGACTATTACCATTATGAAAATACTAGCAAAAACAGCGATACAAGTTTTTTGTTTCATTCTTTTAATCCCAACAGCAATTCTGGCACAAAGTGAAAGTCCTGAGAAAGCTTTTGTGATAGAAAAAGAATCTTCAACACTTGATTGGGGACCCTGCCCTGAATTTATGCCGGAAAGCTGCAGAATTTCTGTTCTTCAGGGAGACCCAACTCAGCCCAATGCAGATGTCTTTTTTAAAATGCAGGGAAATACCAAGGTGCCAAATCACTGGCACCACTCCGCCGAACGCATGGTTCTCATATCCGGTGAAATGACGATAGACTATGAAGGACAATCCCCGGTTTCAATAACCACAGGAGAGTATACATACGGCCCACCGGAATTGCCACATTCTGCTTCGTGCGAATCGAGTGAACCGTGTGTACTATTTATTGCATTTTCCAAACCCGTAGATACATTTGAAAAATAATCGTTAATCAATTCAAATAATTTAAAATCAATTAGATATATAGTATGCCTAAATATATCATTGAACGCGAAATACCGGGAGTAGTTTAGAATGGTTCATCCGATTCCAAATAAGAAATAAAAATCTGATTTATAAATAAAAACGTGAGGAAAAGAATGAGAATAACAGAAAAGATAAATTGCACAGTAAACAATCAAGCTCTTTTAATCTTTACATTTGTCGGCTTACTGATATTAATTAGTTGTAGTGGCGAAGAAAGCTCTGTCGGTCCTGAAGATGAAGAAGTTGAAATTGCAGAAGTTGTCATAAAACCCAAAAATGTAGCCTTTGAAGTAGGCGAAGAGTATGATTTTTCCGCTTTTCTAATCTCGGCCAGCGGTGATACAGTTAATGATAAATTCGAAATTGATTGGAACTGGTATTCAAGTGATCCCGATGTATTTACGGTTGAGAGTGGAGGCACAGCAACCGGACACAATTCAGGAGAAGCACACTGTATTGTAGAGGTCTCAACGGACAACAGTAAAATTGTAGCAAAAAGGAGATTCGTGGGCCGCGATTCAGCATTTGTCACACTATTGAAGTAAATAAAAGGGGTTCATATATGACAGATGGCATAACGATTAAAAAAGCGTATGAACGAATTCAAACACTCGTAAAAAAGAAACCGGAAATCGGCAAAAAAACTGTCAGTACCATAGTGAGGTGCAAAGAGGGAACCACCTGTGAAGTTGTGCACAAAGACTGGACGTTTAAAGTCGATATCGGGGAATCAGAAGGAGGTAATAATGCAGGCCCCGGTCCGGGTTTGCTTCAGCGGGGAGCATTGGGTGGCTGCCTTGCCATCGGTTATGTGCAGATGGCTGCGGTACAAGATGTACCGATTGACCATATTGAAGTGGAGGTAGAAGCGGATACAGATCTCCAGGGAAGATTTAACATTAATAATTCGCCCCCGGGAAGTTTACAGATAACATATAGTATCAAGATTGAAAGCCCCGCCAAAAAACAAGAGGTTCAGAAAGTGATTGAAGAAGCCGATCGACTGAGCCCGGTTCTGGATGATTTCCGGAGGGCCATACCAATCAAACGAAATTTAAATATTCAAAAATCCAAACAAAAGAAAATGGAGGAAGCAGACCAGTGAAGCCACAACTTCAACGACGCGTGCAAAGATATGGTTGGAACATAGCCGCTGAATATTATGAAGATTCATGGAAAGAACAGCTAACACCGGCACAGGATAAACTGATGGAAATGATGCATTTTCAGCCCGGTGAAAGCGTACTGGAAACCGCTTGCGGTACTGGATTGGTAACATCCAGAATAGCAAAAGCTGTTGGACCTGATGGGAAGGTATCAGCCACTGACTTATCCGGAGATATGATCGGATTGGCAAAAGAAAACGTAAAGACAAGAAATGGGCTTGTGAAATTTCATCGGATGGATGCCGGGGCTCTGGAAATGGAAGAAAAATCATTTGATGCTGCCATCTGTGCGCTGGGACTAATGTATGTACCCGATCCTATTGAGTCACTAAATGAGATGTACAGGATATTGAAGCATGGCGGGCGGGCAGGTATTGCCGTTTGGGGAGAACGCAAAAACTGCGGATGGGCTGAAATTTTCCCGGTTATAGATAAAAGGGTTGCAACAGATGTATGTCCGATGTTTTTTCAGCAGGGAACCGGTAATACACTGGAAATGTCAATGAAAAAGGCAGGATTTAGAAATATTAACAGCGTGCGTTTTCGCCATAAACTAGTCTTCAAAAATGATGAACATGCACTGATGGCAGCCTTTGCGGGTGGTCCGGTTGCTTTGGCTTATCGTAAGTTCGACAGGCAAACCAAAGAGAGCGCTCATTCGGAATACCTGAACTCGATTAAAAACTTCCGGAAAAATGGGGGTTTTGAAATTCCGGGAGAGTTTGTAGTGGCAAGAGGTGTAAAATATGAGAAATGATATGCTTTAATAAGTATTGAATATTGATCGGAATAGATAAAAAATGATGTTATGAAACAAACAGATTTCATTCCCAAAGATCATGCATTTAAATTTTCAAACCGGTTTGTTAATGAGCTGTTAACTATTAAACGGTTTGTTTTCTGGGGAAAAACTTACAAAATTGAGACCGATGGACGGTGTGGAGGCATGGCATACGCCGCGCTTGACTACTATTTTGCAAACGAAAAGATACCTGAGTTTACCTCAGGAGACTTCAACAACTCAGATGTTCCACCGGATGGGCATCCACTTGCGGGTTATATAAGTTCCCGGCAAATGGATAGTATGGTTAAAGGGCTGCATGGGCTTCGTGATGGAAGGAAATTTCTTAGCTGGACTAAAAAAAGTACAAAAGTCGTACTTAATAATACATTAAAGAGGGAGGTGCCCAAAGTGAAAAGGGAAATAAACAGGGGCAGGCCTGTGGTTTTGGGTTTGATAAAAGCCAAAAAAGTAATGGAGGCAGGTGATAATCATCAGGTTGTATGTTATGGATACAACGATCATCATTCAGGATACACTGATTTTTATATTTATGATCCCAATCATCCACCTGGTTCAGCACATTATCCATCCGGAGAAGTACTGTTGTCAAGAAGAATCAGGCCAAAAGTGAATAATCCCGAATTGGGAAAAGAGGTGCCGGGCGATCCGTCAGAACCAATCAAAACGATTACACGTGCAGGACATCCGTTTAAAACTGAAAAAGCAGGTACATGGCGTGGGTTTTTTGTTCAGAACTATTCTCAAAAACCTGGTTTTCCAACGTTCGAAGGGCCATCAAAACCGGGGCAAAATAAGGATAGGCCGGCGCCAGTTCCTGAACCAGGCCCACATCCGGACAAAAAGAGAGAATCGGGTAAGCATACAGGTCCCGGCAAACCTCCAATTCAAAGAAAATAAAAAACCCGATGACTGACATTTCATACTGAAAACAGACACCGGGTTTAAAACGTTACTCGGGGTTTATCAGGTTACTACCGGTGGTTCAGCTTCATCGTCTTCCTCATTCACAACGCGCGTAACAGCACCAATTTTTCCTTCTTCATCCAGTCTCATAATTCGAACACCCTGGGTATTTCTCCCCATGGTTCGGATTCCTTTACACTGCATTCGGATAACCTTACCGCGCTCGGTGATAATCATCAGATCGTCATTGTCTGAGACTTCCTTCAGGGCAATAAGGTCTCCGGTTTTCTTGGTTACTTTAAGCGTGATAACTCCTTTTCCGCCTCGGCTCTGTTCCCTGTAGTCTTCTACATAGGAACGTTTGCCGTATCCATTTTCAGAGATGGCAAGAACCGTTGCTTCATGGGTGTTTTTAATGACAACCATGTCTACAAGCTCGTTATCCTTTCCAAGAGTCATGCCGCGTACACCGGAGGTATTTCGGCCCATTTCGCGGGCTTCACTCTCATGGAAGCGGATCGCCCGGCCTTTTTTATTGGCCAGAATAATGTTGCTGTCGCCGTCGGTAAGGGCAGCGCCGAGCAGGCTGTCGCCCTCTTTTATATTAATGGCAATAATACCATCGCGTCGCGGACGGCTATACGCCTCAAGCGAGGTTTTCTTAACCTGGCCACCTTTGGTTGACATAATAATAGAGTGATTCTTAATGTACTCATCTTCATCCAGTGTTTTAACCGGCACAAACGTTTTTATACTGTCATCCTTTTCAATGTCAATCAGGTTGACGATAGCCCGGCCGCGGGCGAGCCTGGACCCTTCCGGAATTTCATAGACCTTCAGCCAGTAACAATTTCCTTTTTCGGTAAAGAAGAGAATGTAATTATGATTTGTGGCCACAAAAAGATGCTCTACGTATTCATCATCTTTTGTGGTAGTTCCCTTCATGCCTTTGCCGCCGCGTCGTTGCCTCCTGTAACCGCTGACCGGCATTCGTTTAATAAATCCTTTGTTTGATATGGTTACAACCACATCCTCGTCCGCGATCATATCCTCAATGCTGAAGTCATCGGCTGAGTATACAATTTGAGTACGGCGCTCGTCACCGTATCTGCCTTTTAATTCAGTAAGTTCTTCTTTTATGATCTGATTCTGTCTTTCACGGCTTGAAAGAATTTCCCGGTACTCCGCAATCTTATCGACGATGTCGCGGTACTCCTGGTCAACTTTCTCGCGCTCAAGCCCGGTTAGTTTTTGCAGACGCATATCCAGAATGGCCTTAGCCTGTATGTCCGTGAGCGCAAAACGTTTGCGAAGCTCTTTGTTGGCTTCCTGCGGGCTGTTTGAGGCACGGATTGTTTTGATAACCTCATCGAGATTGTCCAGGGCAATTTTTAGCCCCTCAAGAATATGGGCGCGCGCTTCTACCTGGTCGAGGTCATAAATAGTACGTCGAATAATGACTTCAACACGATGCTCAATAAAATGCTGAATGAGTTCCTTAAGAGCCATTACTTTGGGACGTCCCTGCACGAGTGCAAGGTTTATCACGCCAAATGTCTGCTGCATTTGTGTGTACTTATACAGCTGATTTAAAACAACACCCGCATTTGCTGATCGCTTGAGAATAATAACAATTCTCATTCCGTCGCGGTCAGATTCATCCCGGATCTCAGAAATCTCTGTAATTTTTTCGTTGTTTACGAGGTCGGCAATCTTCTCAATAAGGGTGGCTTTGTTTACCTGATAAGGTATTTCAGTAACCACTATCTGTTCCCGGCTGTTTCTGAGCTCCTCAACATTTGCCCGTGCACGCATGGTAATTTTACCGCGTCCGGTGTTGTAGGCCTCTTTTACGCCTTCGTATCCGTAAATAATACCGCCCGTTGGAAAATCCGGAGCCGTGATATGCTCCATCAGTTCTTTGGTTTCGATTTCGGGATTTTCAATGTAGGCAATGGTTCCGTCAACAACTTCATTTAGATTGTGAGGAGGCATATTGGTTGCCATACCTACGGCGATACCCGATGCACCATTTAGTAAAAGGTTTGGCAACATAGATGGAAGAACCGTTGGCTCGAGAAGGGTATCGTCAAAATTATACTGATAATCGACGGTCTCTTTGTTGATATCCGTGAGAAGTTCTTCCGCAATTCGCTGCATTCGAACTTCCGTATAACGCATAGCCGCTGCAGAGTCACCATCAACGGAACCGAAGTTTCCCTGCCCGTCTACCAAAGGGTAGCGCAGCGAAAATTCCTGTACCATTCGTACAATTGAATCGTACACAGCAGAGTCGCCGTGCGGATGATACTTACCAAGTACCTCACCCACAATACGGGCACTCTTTTTGTAGTTTCGGTTATGAAGCATTCCAAGATCGCTCATACCGTAAAGAGCCCTTCTGTGAACCGGTTTAAGTCCATCGCGCACATCGGGCAGAGCACGCGATACAATCACAGACATCGAATAATCGATGTACGACGACTGCATTTCATCTTCAATTGTTATTGGTATAATCTTTTCTCGAGCCATTCTGTATTATTTAAGTCTTAAAGCGTTAGGACGAATTATTTGCGGGTGATTATGTCTTTGAATATCAGTTAAATATCCAGCTGTGCGTATTTGGAGTTTTTCTCAATAAATTCGCGCCGTGGTTCTACATCGCCGCCCATAAGGGTGGAAAACATTTTATCAGCAGCAGCAGCATTTTCAATGGTTACCTGCTGAAGCGTTCTGGTTTCCGGATCCATAGTGGTTTCCCAAAGCTGTTCGGGATTCATTTCACCCAGGCCCTTGTAGCGGGAAACATCATATTTTTTCTTCGCTTTACGCAGTTCGCGAATGATTTTGTCGCGAGTATCATCATCCCAGGCGTAATCAATTTTGCCGCGCGATGTTGTGATCCGGTACAGCGGCGGCGTGGCTATATAAATGTAGCCGCCATCTACAAGCGGGTGCATGTAGCGGTAGAAAAAGGTAAGCAGAAGCGTGCGGATGTGTGATCCATCCACATCAGCATCCGTCATGATGATGATTTTGTGATAGCGCAGTTTTTCGAGTTCGAATTCATCCTCATGTCCAACGCTTGTCCCCAGTGCCGTAATCATTGCCTGAATCTCTTTATTCTCGAGAATTCGGTTGATCTTTGCTTTCTCAACGTTCAGAATTTTTCCACGAAGCGGCAAAATTGCCTGGAAGCTGCGATTTCGGCCCATTTTAGCCGATCCGCCTGCAGAGTCGCCCTCCACCAGGTAAATTTCACTATGTTCGGGATCTTTAATGGAGCAATCAGCAAGCTTTCCGGGAAGGCCACCGCCACTCATTACGCTTTTGCGCTGTATAAGCTGGCGTGCTTTGCGTGCAGCTGCTCTTGCCTCTGCGGCAACAACCACTTTCTCCAGGATTTTTTTTGCCGTTTTGGGATTTTGCTCCAGAAATTCGTTCAGCTTTTCATAAAGGATCACCTCAACGGCACTCTGAACTTCAGAGTTACCCAGTTTGGTTTTGGTCTGGCCTTCAAATTGCGGTTCGGCAACTTTTACACTCAATACACAAGTAAGCCCTTCACGGAAATCCTCACCTGATACATTAATGTTATTTTTAGCTTTTATAATATTGTTTTTATCAGCGTAGTTTTTAAAACAGCGAGTTAGTGCACGCCGAAATCCGCTTATGTGTGTACCGCCCTCCCGGGTATTAATATTATTCACATAGGAGTGAACATTTTCTGTATACCCGTCATTATACTGCATGGCCATCTCAACCGGTACATTATCAACCTCACCTTCAATATAGATGGGTGTGTCCATGAGCGATTGTCTGTTTTCATCCAGATAATCGACAAAATCCTTCACACCGCCAGAGAAATGAAAGGTAACTTTGTTTTCGCCGTCTTCCTCCCGTTCGTCAACAATATCAACTGTAATTTGCGGATTCAGAAAAGCAAGCTCTCTCATTCTGTCCGCAATAATATCGAACTTGAAAGTTGTCGTTTGCGTGAAAATTTCCGGATCAGGATGGAATCGTATGGTTGTTCCGGTTTCCTTGGTTGTGCCGGTTTTTTTGAGAGGTACTTTTGTGGCACCTCGTTCGAACTCCATTAAATAGATTTCGCCATCCCGGTGAATTTCGGCACTGAAAAAATCAGAAAGTGCATTCACACAGCTTACGCCAACGCCGTGCAGGCCGCCAGACACTTTATAAGAGTCTTTATCGAATTTACCGCCGGCGTGTAGTTTTGTAAGAACAACCTCAACTGCGGGCAGATTTAATTTCGAGTGCATATCAACCGGAATTCCCCGGCCGTTGTCGGAAATGGTAATGGATCCATCCTCGTGAATGAAAACTTTAATATAATCGCAGTAACCGGCAAGCGCTTCGTCAATTGAGTTATCAACAACTTCGTTAATGAGGTGATGAAGACCGCGCTGCCCGGTGTCGCCAATATACATGGAAGGACGCTTACGAACGGCCTCGAGACCTTCTAATACTTGTATATTCGACGCTTTATAATCCGAACCTTTTTTATCAGTCATAAAATGGGGTTGAGTAATGTTGAAAATAGCCTCTTAAACGCCTCAAAATACCGCTTGTAATAGCAAAATCAAAAAAAGGGATGGTTTAAATTGCCATTATTTAAGTGCGTTTGATATGGGTGATTTTTGGTAATTGAAGAAACGAAAAGGAGACCCGAATATGCAAGAATAAATTTGATGATTTCGGATTATTCGGGGGTTGGAATTTTGATATGTTCAGGCGCAGCCTGTAGGAGGCAGGTGTCAATATTTATCCACAAAATAAAAAGCGTAAATATTAATTGAAATTAAAATAGACAAGCGGTATTTTTGGGGTCTATCTAAATTTTATAGGCTCAAAAATAAAATCATGGCACGCAAAGACGATATTACAGGACGGGAACCGCTGAATGGTTATCGGTCTTCAAAGGCGAATAACAAAACCAAGCACCGCTTTCATCTGAATTTGAAAAAAAGGAAGTTTTATCTTCCTGAAGAGGATCGCTGGGTAACTTTAAAGGTATCCAATAAAACACTTCGTACGATTAACAAGAAGGGAATTACTGCAGTACTGAAGGATGCAAAGAGAAAAGGAACGTTACTAAAAGAGGTATAGACCAATGGCAAAAGGAAACCGCATACAGGTTATTCTTGAATGCACCGAAAAGCCGGGCAGTTCAAGATATGTAACCACAAAAAACAGACGCACAACAACGGAAAGGCTGGAGCTTAAAAAGTACAACCCGGTACTGCGCAAGCACACCGTTCATAAAGAAATTAAATAATAAACAAGATTAGTCATGGCCAAGAAACAAGTTTTCGGAGAAGAGGCAAAGTCACTTAGAGAAAGCCAGAGAAAAATGGCAAAAGTAATTATTGCCACGAAAAATGAACGTGGAAAATATGCTTATAAAGAGACGATGATGGATCAGGATAAAGTAACCGACTTTATTAGCAAGAATAAAGCCTGATAACGTTTTTCGTCGTGATTTTTAAGAAAGGTTTCACTCTAATCAGTGAAGCCTTTTTTTGTGTTATGGAACTATTGTTGTATTAAGGCTTATATTCCCAAATGGTTCTCTGCAGTTGAAATTATATAATCATTAAAATCAGAAAGCAGGCGATGAGTTTAAAAGAGAAAATACTCGACGATTTAAAAGCGGCAATGAAAGCGCAAAATACTGATAAAACAAGGGTTTTGCGATCAATTAAAGCCAAAATTCTTGAAAAAGAAATCAGCGAAAGAAAACAGGGAGAGTCTGCACTTAGCGACGAGCAGATTGTTGAAGTTTTGATGAAAGCCGCAAAACAGCGTAAAGAATCAATCGACCAGTTTAAGAATGGGGGAAGAGATGACCTTGTTGAAAAAGAGGAGATGGAACTGGAATTGATTGAAAACTACCTGCCCGAAATGATGAGCGAAGACGACGTTCGAAAAGCTGTGAAAGACCAGATAGAACAGATGAATGCAGAAAGCATGGCTGATATGGGTAAAGTGATGGGCGCTCTAATGGGCAAGCTTAAAGGCAAAGCAGATGGGGCGCTAATCAGCCGAATTGTAAAGGAAGAACTCTCTTAAATTTACCACAGCTATGAATTTGCTGGACATCGCCATACTGGTACCTGTCGGGTATGTAACCTATAAAGGGTTTGCGAAAGGCTTTGTTCAGGAAGTATTTAATATCGCAGGCGTGATTCTTGCAATATTTATAACATTTAAATACATGGGGCCTGTTGCGGGTTTTCTGGCTCCGTTTGTAGAAAATAAAGACACAGCAACTATCACGGCTGGCATATCACTATTTGTAATGTCGATTATTTTGGTGCAGGCCGGGGTGATGTGGATCGAAAGGGTATTAGATATCATCAATCTCAGTATTATCAATAAGATTGCAGGACTTGCTTTTGGATTTGCCAAATCTGCAATTCTTGTAAGTGCCGTTTTACTGCTGCTGGCCGGAATTAATATGCCATCGGAAGAAAACAGGCAACAATCGGTTGCCTATCCATACATTATACAGGCTGCACCGCTTGCATATGATCTTATTGCAAGCCTGTATCCGGGAACTGACAAATTTATAGAGACCATAGAAAGAAATGTGCAGGAGAATAACACCCTGCGAAAACTGCCAATTTTTGAAAACAGAGAAGAATGAGTTTTAAATCAGTAAAGGAGCAACTATCAGTAATAAAACGCGGAACCGTAGAAATTGTACCCGAAGATGAACTGAAGGAGAAGCTCAGGCAATCCATAAAGGAGGATAAACCACTAAAAATTAAACTGGGTGTAGATCCCACGCGCCCCGACCTCCACCTTGGCCACTCCGTAATTCTGAGGAAGCTGAGACAGTTCCAGGACCTTGGCCACGAGGCCATTTTGATTATTGGCGGGTTTACTGCCAGAATCGGTGATCCCACGGGGCAGAATAAAACGCGTCCGCCGCTCACGGAAGAGGAAGTAGGGGAAAATGCCGAAACATATATTCAGCAGGCAAAAAAAATACTGGACGAATCGAAAACCACAATCGTAAATAATTACGACTGGCTGGGCAGTATGTCTTTTATGGACGTTGTAAGGCTGTCATCGAACCTCACCGTGGCGCGAATGATTGAACGGGACGATTTTTCCAAGAGATATAAGAATAACGAAGCGATTTCGCTGCACGAATTCTTATACCCGCTGGCACAGGGGCAAGACTCTGTTTTTCTGAAATCGGACGTTGAACTTGGCGGAACCGATCAGAAATTTAACTTACTGGTAGGACGTGAGCTTCAAAAAAGTGATGGCCAGAACCCGCAGGTGTGCCTGATGATGCCTCTGCTTGTAGGTACCGACGGCACCATGAAAATGAGTAAATCGTACGACAACTACATTGGAATTGATGAGCCTGCTAACGAAATGTACGGTAAGGCACTTTCGATTCCTGATGAGTTGATTTACCCCTACTTCGAACTGGTAACCGATGTACCGATCGCCTCTCTGCCGGAAATCAGAGAAAAAGCGGAGAAAGATCCGAGAAATACAAAACACGATCTTGCTTTCACTATCACCCGAATGTATCATGGCGAAGAAGCGGCACAGGATGCAAGGGAGCATTTTGAAAAAACAGTGATCAAAAAAGATATTCCGGATGATGCCCCGGAATTAACATTTGCTGCCGGAAGTGAACATCGCCTTCTGGATATTATTGGAGATGCCGGTTTAACTTCGAGTAACGGAGAGACCAAGCGAATGATGAAGCAGGGCGGCATTAGCCTGAATGATGAAAAAATTAAAGATCCGGGCTTTTCAATCACTTTCGAAGACGGTGATGAATACGACCTTAAAGTCGGAAAACGAAAATTTGCGAGACTTTCAGTAAACAGTTAATTAAAAATTGTGTAAGTTTATGGTACTGTTTTATATATAACTATTTCGATATGGGCACTCACTACACGGGAAGTTCTTCAGAAAAAAACACACTAAATACCTTCATTAAGCTGATGAGGGCGACAGAGTCTATTAATAATCGCTTAAACAGGCATTTGGCTGAGGTAGATTTAACGGTGAGCCAGTTTGGTGCTCTTGAGGCTCTGTACCACCTTGGACCGCTGAACCAGCGCGCTATTGCAGAAAAACTTCTCAAAAGCGGCGGGAACATCACCATGGTTATCGATAATCTTGAGAAATCGGGATATGTAAAGCGAAAAAAAGACCCTCAGGACCGCAGGGCAGTTCTCATTCATCTTACAGAAAAAGGAGATGAGTTTATCAGCGATTTCTTTCCAAAACACCTCGATAAAATAAAAAAAGAGTTTAGTGTACTCACCGAATCGGAAAAGAAAGAACTGGCCGCAATGTGTAAAAAACTGGGGCTGCAGGAGGAATAAAAGCTTCCTGATTTAAAATATTCTGTAAGGAATTCGTTCGATTTGGTTCATACCTATATGGACCAGAATCAAACATATACCCTTCCATACCCCTCTTATCCGGGATTTCGCCTGATGATTGCGATGCTCGCCGGAATAATACTCTCTTCTGCAGTAAGGATTGATGCGTTGGCTGCACTGGCCATATTTTCCTTTATGTTACTAATCTGGCTTGCGGCAGAATTTGTTCTGAAACGATTTACAACGCTTTCTTCAGTACATACAGCAACCCTTTTCTATTTAGCGCTCGTGACAGGTTTTGGCTTTACACTTCACGAGCTGTACGAAGATAAACTTCAGAAATCGGTTGATGTCGGGGAAAAGCTGAATCTTATTGCCTGGGAAGAGCTTACCATAAGAGGAGAAATAAATCGAACGGGGAGAAGCAGATCAGGAAATGAACACTATACTGTAGATGTAGTGCATACAATGCTACCCGGCAACAGCGTGCTGCTTGAACCATACCAGCTTCGCCTCTATACAGATGAGGACTTTGAAGAGAACATACAGCCCGGAATGGAGCTGGAGGGTACCGTAACGCTGTACGAGTTTCCGGAACGCAGAAATCCACACGAGTTTGATTACGGTAACTGGCTGCATCAAAATGGAATTGCGGCTCACGGCAAACTGGAGAAACTGATAAGCATTAAAACAAAAAAGGGCCTCAGCTGGAGCCGGATACGAAACCGCATTCAAAACAATATTGATGCTGCATTCAGTAATGAGTCGGCTCCACTGGCGAAGGCGTTGCTTCTCGGATATAAAGAGGACCTGCACCCGGATACGGTTATCTATTTATCCAGATCCGGACTGTCTCATATAATGGCAGTTTCGGGTCTGCACGTAGGATTCGTGGTCGCGCCGTTCTGGCTTTTGATTCCGTTTCTTTGGAATATTAAATACGGAAAATGGTTCGGAATAATTGGAATTACACTACTACTGATTTTTTACGCAGGCATTACGGGTTTTAGCCCATCGGTAACAAGAGCTTCAATCATGGCTTGGTTTTTAACATACGGACGGTTATTCCACAGGGTAAGAAGCTCAATCAACTTAACAGCAGTGGCTGCAATTTTAATTTTGATGGTTAATCCCTCACAACTTTTTAATGTTGGATTTCAGCTCTCATTTTCGGCAGTATTTATAATTCTTTTTGTAATGCCCAGGATCACTTCAGTTCTCCCCTATAAATACAGATTTGGCTTTAAAGGCGGGTTGATTACAATAGTCCTTATTTCGATTGTGGTTCAGGGAGGACTTTTCCCTATCCTGGTTACCTACTTTGGCGAATTTTCGATTGCAGGCCCTGTTGCCAATACTCTTGTACTGCCTTTGATGTCGGTAATCGTTCCTGCAGGCTTAGTTGTGTCGTTATTGCCGGTGGCCGACGGATCCATCCTGCAGTCGGGTTCATTTCTGATCGGCGCTGGCCTGCAGTGGATTGAGTGGGTAGCCTTCACACTGGGGTCTAAAGAAAATACATACCTGACTGTAAAAGCCATTCCGCTCTCTGCATTTGGGTGCTGGATTTTTGCGGTGGGGTTAATCGCATCAGTTCATATTCCCAAAATTCGGTGGAAGATGTTTGCCGGACTGCTGCTCTTCATAAATATGGGGGTGCTGGAATTAATTGTAAAGGAGAAGGCAAAAACCGGAACTCTTGAGGTAACCGTACTGGATGTTGGGCAGGGGGATGCCATTCTTATAAAGACCCCTTATAACAGGCACATACTTGTTGATGCAGGCCGGTGGACGCCCGGATCCAATAGTGGTGACCGAATCATAATTCCCTATATGAAAGCAAAAGGAATCGATTATCTGGATGCCGTAATTCTTACACACCCTCATGCAGATCATATTGGCGGTATGTTATCACTGCTTGAAAAGATGAATATTGGTGCAGTTTATCAAAGTGACTTTATGTACGATTCGATACTGTTTAAAACGATACAGCGCAGATTGTCTCAAAAAAAAGTTCCCCTGCATTATCCCACAGCGGGGGATACGATATTTGCGGACCCATCTGTTCGCATATTTGTGCTTGGCCCGGTTTCTGATACATCACACAGTAACCCGAATAACAACTCGCTGGCCTTTAAACTGGTATATGGAGACACATCCTTTCTGTTTACGGGTGATGCGGAAGAAGAACAGGAGCGTGAACTGGTTCTGCGCTACAGCAGCTTCCTGCAATCGGATGTATATAAAATTGCTCATCATGTAAGTAATACAAGTACAAGTGATGAATTTGTTCGTGCAGTTAAGCCCGGGTATACGGTCGGCTCTCTGGGTTTTAGGAATAAATTCAGGCATCCCGGCAGACTAACGGTAACCCGCCTTTATGAAGTGGGTGCGGAGCAATACTATACCAGCCTGCATGGAGCGGTTGTACTGCAATCTGACGGCAAAAAGATATCACGGCTTAATTGGAAAGAATAGCCTTCCAATTTCAAATCGAAGATAAAACCATTAACTTAATGGGTCTGCCATACATTATGGCTCAAAAAGTATAATAACTGAGTTGAACTGATAAATTATGCCCCAAAAGGAACGACCATCCTTCGAAGAAGCTTTAGAAAAGTTAGAAGAAATCGTAGAAGAGCTGAATAACGATGAAATAACGTTAGAAAAATCTGTTGAGCTCTATGAAAAAGGCCTTGAGCTGTCGAAAATATGCACAGAAACTTTGGATCAGGCATCGCTTAAGATCGAACAGATTGATACCTCTAATAAAAATGAATCACAAGTTTAGTTGAATGGATGTTTATAAACCAACGCCCGGGCCTCTGCTAAAAAATATTTCCTCACCCGATGATCTTAAAAAGCTGAAGCCCGGTCAGTTACAACAGGTGTGTGATGAGCTAAGAGAATATATTATTGATACAGTCTCTGTTCATGGCGGCCATTTTGGCGCCAGCCTTGGCGTTGTTGAACTTACCGTTGCTCTTCACTACACATACAATACGCCGAAGGATGAAATTATCTGGGATGTGGGACACCAGGCTTATGGGCATAAAATTCTGACGGGCCGGCGTGAACAGTTTCATACAAATCGTAAATATAAGGGACTTTCCGGGTTCCCAAAACGAACTGAAAGTGAGTACGATTCATTTGGTGTAGGCCACTCAAGCACATCCATTTCTGCAGGGTTTGGAATGGCGATCGCCAGGGATCTCAATAAATCTGACAAGAAAATAGTTTCTGTGATAGGTGATGGCGCCATGACGGGCGGAATGGCATTTGAAGCGATGAATAATGCCGGCGCCAATGAAAGCGACATGCTGGTGATTTTGAACGACAACAATATGTCGATCGACCCGAATGTGGGTGCTCTTAAAGAGTATCTTGCTGAGATTACAACCAGCAAAACGTTCAATAAAATGCGCGACGAAATTTACGACGTGCTGGGCCATTTCAAGTCGGCGGGTGAAAAGATGAGGAAAGCGGCTTCCCGACTCGAACGGGCTATGACGGCTGCCATCACGCCCGGAGCACTTTTCCAGGCTCTTGGGTTTAAATATTATGGCCCGGTGGATGGGCATAACGTAGATGCACTGCGTCGCCACCTCGAAGATTTACGCACCGTAAACGGTCCTAAATTACTGCACATTGTTACAGTAAAAGGCAAGGGATTTGCACCGGCCGAAAGAGAACAGACCAAATGGCATGCACAGAGCAGTCCGTTTGATAAAATAACGGGAAAACCGCTGCAGGTATCCGTAATCAAGTCAAAGCAACCCCCGAAGTATCAGGATGTATTTGGGGAAGCACTTGTTGAGATTGCCGCTAACAATGAGGATGTCGTGGCGATCACACCTGCCATGCCCAGCGGTTCCAGCCTTTGGCCAATGATGAATACGTTTCCGGATCGCTCTTTTGATGTGGGCATTGCCGAGCAGCACGCCGTTACATTTGCAGCAGGCCTTGCCACACAAGGTAAGAAAGCTTTTGCCGCACTCTACTCTACATTTTTGCAGCGAGCCTACGATCAGGTAATCCACGACGTAGCCATACAGAAGCTTCCTGTTGTTTTCTGTATCGACAGGGCAGGCCTGGTTGGGGCAGACGGTCCCACCCATCACGGTTTGTATGATGTTTCCTACCTGCGTTCCGTACCGAATATGATTGTATCATCACCTATGAACGAGCAGGAACTGCGCGATATGCTCTATACTGCATCCGAATATAATGACGCTGCCTGGGCCATTCGCTACCCCCGCGGCCGGGCAACCGGAATGGTGGTTCGGGAGGGTTTTGAACTCACCGAGATTGGCAGGGGCAGAAAAATACGAGATGGAGAAAAAGTTGCCGTTCTCAGTTTCGGGCCGATCGGCAAGTACGCCGTTGAGGCATCCGAAAAACTCGAGGAAGAGGGAATTTCAATTGGCCATTTTGATATGCGGTACGCCAAACCCCTGGATACAGAACTGATCGATGAGATTATTGAAACCTACGACTCTGTGATTACACTCGAAGATGGTACAAAGCTGGGTGGTTTTGGATCAGCTGTTGCGGAGTACGTAGCTGAAAAAGGGGCAGGCGTGTCGGTGAAAATTATGGGAGTTCCGGATCAGATTATTGAACATGGCACGCAAAGAGAGCTCCACGACGAGGTCGGAATCGGCCCCGATGGCATTATTGAAGAAGTGATGAGAGCAGTTGCTGTTAATGCCGGATAGCTCTTTCGCTGATTATGATGCGGCTCTGTAACTTTTATCGAACCCCTACGGATAATTATAAAGAATAAAGCGTTGTCAAAATCATACAAGCTCGAAGATTTCGACTACCACCTGCCAGAAGAACGGATCGCTCAAAAGCCGGCCATTCCCAGAGACCACTCCCGGCTTTTGGTATTCGACAGGGAAACGAATCAAATAAAAGACGACTACTTTTATAACATCGGGGAGCATCTGCCCAAAAATACAACGTTGCTGGTAAATAACAGTAAAGTGGAAAAATGCCGGCTGCTGTTTGACGCAGGTAAAACCGAGATTTTTGTTACAAAGGCCATCAACAACAGAACCGTAGAGGCGATGGTAAGGCCTGGAAAAAGATTCAGGCCAGGCAAAACTGCTGAGCTGGCCGAAGGGGTTACAGCAACCACAAACCATATTGAGAAAGACGGTCTGCGCAACCTTACATTAAGCCATTCGCTTGATGACGGGGTTTTTGATCGTTTTAAACATACACCCTTTCCACCGTACATTGAGCGGGACGAGTCGCTGGCCGACCGGTACCAAACGGTTTTTGCAAAGGATGAAGGCAGTAAAGCGGCCCCCACTGCCGGTCTTCACTTTACTCCAGAACTGCTGGCAAGCCTGGAATCGATGGGAATTAACAAAAGGGAGGTAACCCTGCACGTTGGCCTCGGAACGTTCGCCCCCGTAAAGGCCGATCGTATAGAAGATCACATCATGCACAGCGAGTGGTACAGAATAACGGAGAAGCAGGCTCAGCAGCTCAACGAAGCTGCGAGTATTACCGCCGTAGGAACAACGTGCGTGCGCGTGCTTGAATCTGCGCCCAAAAAGGGAGATAAATTTCTGGCCAGTTCAGGCGATACCGATATTTTTATCACTCCCGGCTACAAATTTAAATCTGTAGATCACCTCATTACAAACTTTCATCTGCCAAAAAGTACGCTTTTAATGCTGATAGCCGCGTTTATCGGCTTCGACGAGATGAAACGTATTTACGACCACGCCATTCGCGAAGAGTACCGGTTCTATTCGTTTGGGGACGCAATGCTTCTTCTCTAGGAAGAAACAGTACTCTGTAAAACTCAATGAGCAGTTAACTCAGGAATCGGTCCCGTCACTCTCGTACTGCTTTTTATACGCCGTGGTAATCTTTTTATTCATGTGGCGCTTATAATTCTCATATTCATACATTCGAACGGTGAACTCCGAATGGTATGTGCCGTCGTTGCAGTCTACGTGTAGCCTGTTTTCTTTGTCGCTTTCAGTAATAACTACCTGGATGTTACCCAGCTTATATGATTCTACTTCTCTGCCCATAGTGTGTTTTATATAGAAAATGAACCTTAAGGTACTTATTTTCATTTTAATGACTGAACAATTGCACTAAAATTTCATTCCATGAAAAGTAAATATCTGTTTCCTACATTTCTTTTTTTAATAGCAATGGCCTGTTCAGGTGAAAGCGAAACCGATCTCACGCCTCAGCTTGAGGCCGATTCTCCACAGGATCAATTTTTCGCCAACCTGTTTGAACTGTGCGGCGAAACATTTTCGGGTGAGGCAACACATCCCGACGATCCCGATCATGAACTTGTTGGCGTAGAACTGTCGGCCACAATTGACACGTGTACCGAAGAAAAGATTCGTATTCCGTTTCATGCGGGGGAAGATGAATCCCGAACCTGGGTGTTTACACGCTCAGAAGAAGGCCTGCATCTGCGTCATGACCACCGCTATCCCGATGGAACAGCTCATGACACCACTGATTACGGCGGTTATGCCAATGATGAAGGCTCGGCAACAACACAATACTTTCCGGCAGATGAGGAAACTTCAGAGATGATCCCTGAAGCATCAACAAACGTATGGATGGTTGAGATACAACCCGAAACGGGTGAGCTTATTTATTATCTGGAACGAGATGAGCAGCCGCGATTTCGCGCAGAACTGTCGATGAATTAACGGGAAAGCTGACGCTTGCGACTTCCATCCGCGTTCATAACAAACAGGTGAAGTTCGCCCGGCTCTGTAGACAGATAGGCGATTCGGCTTCCACGGGGCGACCATATTCCATGAAACTCATGATGCTCGGCCGAAGTGAGCCTTGTAAGATTCTTCCCGTCAGCATCAATTGTGTAAAGATCATAGTAGCCGCTTCGGTTTGATGAAAACAAAATTTTTGATCCGTCGGGCGACCAAACCGGCGCAATATCGATCGATGGAGACTGGGTAAGTACACGCAGATTGCTTCCGTCGGCATCCATCACAAACAGGTCGAACGGGCCCAGTCTGTTCGAAATAAACGCGATTTGCTTTCCATCGGGCGACCAAACGGGGTCAAGATCATAGGAGGGGGAATTTGTAAGTCTTTTCTGGTTTGATCCGTCCGCATTCATTACGTAAATCTCCGGCTGGTAATCCCTGTCTGAAAGAAATAATATTTTGCTGCCATCGGGAGAGAATTTAGGATGCACATCGGTCGCGTTATTATCCGTGATGGGTTTGCGGTTGCGGCCGCGGCTGTTCATGGTATAAATTTCGTAGTTACCCTTTTCACTTCTGAAGTGTGCTGCAATCGTGCGGCTGTCGGGCGTCCAGCTTGGGCGGTAGCCGTCCCGTGCATAGGTCTCATAAAGACCTTTTACGTTATAGATTACAGTATCGGGCGGAAACGGGCCAAATTCTGTAGGCCGGTCGGAGTAGAAGGCAAGCCTGGCGCCATTGGGAGACCAGGCAGGATACATGTCGTTCGCAGGATGGTCAGAAATCTGTTCCCGTTCCCGGCTCCAGATATCAATCGTATAAATATCAAAATTTCCGCTGTATGACGCAGCGTAAGCAATTTTATACCCGCCGGGAGACCAGGAGGGGCCGCTGTGTAAACTTCTTGGCGTGTAGCTCTGGGCTGCAAGTTTACCCGGCACCAATCCAAAAATCAGGAACACTGCAGCAGGCACGACAGATGCCGTAAATGGTAGTATAATTTGGAAGTTGAACATACACGTGCTAATTTTGAAATTTCACGCAATCACTCCCACTATTTTCTATGGAATGTATTCAGCCAAATTCTGGGCCGATTTTATATATTGCGGTTATCAAAAATTATTTTCTCTAATTAATCGTAATTACACCATTTTTAAGATGATAAAAAAGTACTTCGCTTTCCTCTTCTTGATTTTATTTATACCCCTGTTTCTAAACGCTCAGGAAAATGTGGAAAAAGAGGTTCTTCGGGATATGCTTACGGAGTTTCTGAATGGTGCATCAGTGAACGATTATGCCATACACGACCGGTTTTGGGCAGAAGACCTGGTTTATACCGGCTCCGGCGGAGACCGCATCACAAAAGAGCAGATTTTAAACGAACTTGGAGAACAGCCTGAAGGTGAGGCGCTGGCGGAGTATCACGCAGAGGATGTGGATATTCGTCTGTATGGCGATGACACAGCAGTGGTGGCTTTTAAGCTGGTAGCAAATATACCGCTCGAAAACGGGCGTTTTGATACGCTCAATTTTTATAATACAGGGACATTTATAAAACGCAGCGGAGAGTGGAGGGCCGTTGCGTGGCAGGCAACACAAATACCATAGCAGAAAGGGGGTGCTTTATGCAGTATATCGCGGAGAACAAAATCATAATGAGCTATTTTTAAACACGTTGCTTCCAGGTAATAACCGTATTTAGTAATATTATTGGATAAGCACACCTCTGATTTTATTTTGGCTACACGTTATCTTTTGAAGAAATGAAAAAAAAGCATACGATCGATCCTTCAGTGTATGAAGCTATTCTTGAGCATACAAATGCATCGATTGTAATTACGGACAGGGATGGAATTGCAGAGTATGTGAACAAACGGTTTTCTGATAGTACAGGATATTCATCAGAGGAGATGATTGGAAAAAAGTCTGTTTGTTTTGAGTCGCCCCATCATACCGATTCATTTTATGATGATATGTGGAGTGAAATTGCTTCCGGCAGAGCCTGGAAGGGCAAATTAGTTCTATCGGGAAAAAATGGCGAACCGATCTTTGGAAGTGCAACAGTAAAACCAGTGAAAGGGGAAAATGGAGAGAGGGACCATCTCATTATATTCTTGCAGTTTAACATGACAGGCAGTAAAGACGGGGATTCAATTAGCCGTCGTGAAAGAATCTTGAATGATATTCAGTCTCTCAGCAAAACCGGAGGGTGGGAATATGATGTAAAAACCAGAAATATGTACTGGACAGAGGAGCTGTACAGGATTCATGGTTTTAACAGGCCATTTATGGCTGATCATATCAAAAGCAGCATTCAATGCTATAAAGAAGAAGACCGTCCGCTTGTTGAGAAAGCATTTGAGGACTGCCTGATACACGGTAAAGATTACGATTTAACCGTGGGATTTACGGATGTAAATGGAATCGATAAATGGCTGCGTACAAAAAGCTCTGCCCTTAAGGATGAAAAGGGAAATGTTGAGAAAATACTGGGTTCAGTTAAAGATGTTACGGATGAAGTTGGGTATGAGCTCGCTCTTAAAGCAGGAGAGAAGAAACTTAGAGAAGTGGTAAATTCATTCGATGATATTGTGATTGTGTACGATACAGATGGCCGACATTCAGAAATATACGGAAAGTGGGCTGCAGATCAGGAACTGAGAAACCGTCTGATAGGAAAAACAGCCGTTGAAGCACTTGGTGATGAGGATGGAGCTATTCATCAAAAAGCGTTTAATGAGGTATTGGAAAAAGGCAGTATCACCTATAACTGGTCTTATAGCAATGATGGAACGGTAAGTTATTACCAGATGAAGCTGAGCAGTGTAAAAAACAGAGATGGAGAGGTGACGGGGATTCTTGGAGTGAGCCGAAATGTGACTACTGAAACCGAAGTCACTGAGAATTTGAAAGAAACCAAAGAGCGGCTTTCACGTGCGCTGGAAGGTACGCAGGCAGGTATGTGGAACTGGCACCTGCCGGATAACCGTGTGGAAATTGATGACCAGTGGGCAAAACTGATTGGATATCAAAAGGAAGAGCTCACTCCCTGCACAATCGATAAATGGATGCATCTAACACATAAAGATGATGCCGAAAAGGTATTGGATAAAACGGCTAAGGTCATTAAATCTGCAAGCGATCAAATGTTTGAAACCCAGTTTCGGATGCGTCATAAAAATGGAAAGTGGGTTTGGATATTGAGCAGAGGAAAGCCAAGCGATAAAGACAGTAAAGGGAATATAACCAGATTAACCGGCACACATATCGACATTTCGAAGAGAAAGGAGGCAGAGGAGGAGCTCTTTAAATCAGAGAAAAGATATCGCGACCTTTTCACAAAATCATCTGATGCAAATCTGCTCATAAAAGACGGTATAATTTTTGACTGCAACAGAGCGGCCGTTCGTCTTCTGGGTTACGGAAAAAAGGGATCCCTGATTGGGAAAAGTCCGCTGGAATTTTCACCCCAAATACAGCCCGATGGAAGAAAGTCTGCCGACCTTCAGCGTGAATACACTAAACGGCTTAAAAAGAAGAGAGGGATTGCCTTCGACTGGTATCTGTGCCGGAAAAACGGCGAATTATTCCCGGTTGATGTGGTTATTACTCCAATAACTGTAGAAGATGGCAAGCAGGCCGGATACGTGGTTCTGAGAGATATCACCATTCGTATAAAAACAGAAGAGGCGCTGAAAAATTCAGTACGGGAAAAGTCAGCGCTTCTTTCTGAGGTTCACCATCGTGTAAAAAATAACCTGGCCGTAATATCCGGACTAATGCAGCTTCAGGTATTTAAATCAGACAGCGAGGAGAATACAAGAATACTCAATAAAAGTATAAACCGAATTAGCTCTATTGCGCTTATACACGAGCAGCTGTACGCATCAGAGAACTTTTCGAGGCTCTCACTTAAAGATCACATCGGAAAGCAGGTTGACTACATCAGGGATCTGTTCAGGGAACAGAAGAAAAAAATTGACATAAGGCTTAACCTGGCAGACGTTCATATTAACATCAATCAGGCACTGCCGGTTGGATTAATGCTGAATGAAATACTTACCAACGCGTTTAAATATGCATTCAAAGGGAGAGACGAAGGCACGATTGAAATCAGTCTCAGGAGAGAGGGAGAGGATATAGATATTACAGTAAGGGACAACGGAGTTGGTGTTGAGGGCGTAATCAGCAAAAATGATTCACTGGGCGTAAACCTGATTGAGATTTTCGCCCAGCAGCTGGAAGCGACCCTGGATACTGACACTAAAAACGGCGTGAGTTATCACATTCGGTTTAAAGAGCGCGAGGTAAGGGGCTCTATAGAATCATCGCATTTAGCCTGAAGGATTACGAGCCTATTACAAAATGCGTAAAAATTTTGGTGTTAGTTCTTCGTAATGCCTGAAACCAGAATATTGCCCGGGTATTCTAACCACCCTGAAGAACGTCCGAAGTTAAAAATTCAGACATCTCTTTAATGGGAATATCGGCCGGCCTGGTTACGCTCTGAATAGTGCACTGGTTACAGATCTTTGAAATCTGCATAAAATAGCGGGCTTTTCGCTGAGGGATGGCCCGTAAATAGAAAAGGCGGTAGATCTCTTTTTGAAGAATGGAAAATCCCTCAGCCCCGGTGATCTGTTCTGCTGCGGGCTCTGCAATTTTATCGTCCACACTGATGATAACCACCTGGTTCAGCGGGTGCGGTTCAGATGCAGACTTCTCAATATTGAGATAGAATTTATTGTCCTGTGGGCGGATACGCTTCAGTCCTGCTCTCTTTTTTGATAGCTGTTCCAGGCTGTCGTCCCAGAGTTTAACGCGATCAGATTTTGGCAAAACGGCGGGTTTTCCGTCATAAAAAAGAATAGGAGTTACATCATCCGTTAAAAATGCAGCCTGGCCGTTCAGGCACATCGCTGATGTAAGGGAAGACTTCCCGGCGCCTGAGTGCCCGCAAAGCATCACGCCGCTGCCTCTGTAAACAAAACTGCTACCGTGTATCGGTAAAATACCCCGCTGGTGCAGAATTGCCCCAAAAACGGATCCGTTCATATAAAGCTCAATGCTTTCGTGGGTGGCTGCTGCATCAGGAGAAAATCGGATAGATTTTCCATTGGCCGCATAAAATGTCCCAACATCTGCGGCAACCATACGAAATTCGTTTTCCGTCATCTGAAGCCAGCCGGATGAAAGTGTAGGTTCCATTAATTCCTTTACAACCTCAACCTGGCTGATCTCTACATCCGAAAGTGGAAATTGCGGGTGGAACTGTTTTTTCTCTGGCATGATGGCGCCGTTATCGCGGCTGCTGGCCTGTAATTTCGATGAACTCCTGATTGTCGACCACAGGGCGCCCGTCGTAGTTTAGAACCTGAATGGAGGATGCGTAAATCAGTTTTGCGACACGGGAGTATTTTTCGAACTGAATTTTATCGACCGAATCGGATGGCTGGTGATAATCTTCGTGAACACCCGTGAAAAAGAAGACAAACGGCACTCCAAGCCTTCCCATGTTCCAGTGGTCGCTGCGCCGGTAGAACTGATTACGATCGGTAAGGTCATTGTATCGCCTGTCGAGGCTCATTTGTACGGTTTCTTCGTTGGCGGAAACCACGAGGCTGTCCAGCCCCGAGGAGATAATTTCACCGCCTATCAGATAAACGTAGTCTGTTTCTCCGCGCTCCATGTGCTCCGGATCACTGCGGCCAATCATGTCGGCATTAAAGGCGGCTACGGTATTTTCGATGGGAATTACGGGATGGTCGGAATAGTAGCGCGATCCCAGCAGGCCAATTTCCTCAGCAGTAACGTGCACAAAAAGTACGCTGCGTTTGGGTTTGTATCCCTCATTTTGTGCCTCTTTCAGGGCGTTTGCTATACCCAGCAGAGCCGTTGTGCCGCTGCCATTGTCATCGGCGCCGTTGTAAATGGTGTCACCGGTTTCGTCCGGCTGGCCTACTCCAACATGGTCATAATGCGCAATCAGAACAAGGGCTTCGTTTTTCAGTTCGGGATCGGCCCCTTCCATATAGGCGATTACATTTTCGCTGACAATTTCGCGATTGTTGGTATAAGGCGTGTACTTTAGGTGATGGCCGGTTGATTGCGAACTAAAATTCGTAATGTCTGCAGTGATGGACTCTTTTAGCTCATGAAGATCATCTGCACTATCAAGATCCAGAAGAAGTGCGGCAAAATCGGGACTCACTTCGTTGTAACCAAATGAAAATCCGCTGCTGCCGGGCCCGCCTTCCTCCATATACGAGAGAGTTAGGTTCGATGGCGCATGAATAATTGATGCGCGCTGTTTGGCACGTTCTGTATAGTCAGCTTCGTCATCATCAGAAATCACCAGTATCCCTGCCGCGCCATAATTTCTTAAAATCTGCCCCAGCCGGTTGTTTCCTCCCAGGCCCGGGCTGACTAGGGTATCGCCATCTACCACATAGGGTACATCTTCAAAAATAAGTGCCCAGTTGCCTTCGATGCTATCGCCATCCAGGTGGGTAACTTCCCGGCTCTCATCGTTAATACCGAATCCTGCAAATACAATATCACCCTGAACAGCTGCGGCTCCTCCAAAAATACGTGAGTAGTTTCCATACGTTATGGGAGATTCCACTGTTCTGTCGATCCAGACGGAGTCGCTTCCCGAAATTTGGGTTGTTTCATACACCAGGCTGTCGGTGATGGTAGCGTCAAAGTCGATTTTTTGAAAGTAGGATCCCTCATCACCCTTTGGAGCGATATTATGGTCTGCGTAAAAATTGGCAATATAGTTTGCAGCTTTTTTCTGTCCGGGCATGGCGGTATCGCGGCCTTCCAGGCTGTCATCGGCTAATACTTCGAGATGGCCGCGCAGAAAATCTTCGGTAATAGTATTTGTATAGGTTAAAAGCTGATCCGTATCGGTTTTATAGGTTACTGAATCGCTCGTTGCGCAGCTGGTAAAAAGCAAAAGAAGTGGAATAAACAGATATTTCATAAGAGGCGTGGCCATTCTTGTATTGATATTAATAAGCAGGGCGCAATATAAAAAATATGGAGAACGGATTTGCAGATAAAACGCAGGGAGCATAGGGCCGGGACATCTCCTTGTTAGGATTTTGCCCATATCCAAGAAGACCTCTCCACTCCGCTAAGTTTGGGTATCAGCAGAGACGAGGTATTATTGTGTAATAATACCATTGATGGCTGCGGGTGCAAAGAAATTGCCTGTATAGGCTTTTAACTGCTGCTGCCGATAATTTCGTCGACCGGTTTCAGGTCAACATAGAATTGTGTAGGGTCGTCATCCTCAACAAAAAGGTTGATCTGTTGCTCTTTCAGCATCTCGAGGATGGCTAAAAATGTTACCACAACCGCAGCCACGTTTTTCAGTTCGCCGCAGATGGTTGTGAAGGCTGTTCGTCCCCGTTTCTGGAGCAGGGTAACCACATATTCAGTCTGCTCCTCAACTGTGTAGGTTACCCTTTCTACTTTGTGGTATACCGACTGACGCTTAATGTCGGCGAGCACTTTCCGGAATGCAGTCATCAGATCAAATAGCGTCACATCCTTCAGTGCTTCGCCCGAAGCCTGTTTCTCCACGCGGTCGGGTTCGGTGTAGCCTCGGCCATACTTTTTCTGTGTCTCCTCATCAATAACGGCCATTTTTTCGGCCATCTCTTTATAGCGTTTGTACTCCAGCAGTTTTTGAACCAGTTCGTATCGCGGATCGTCTTCATCAATCTCTTCTTCGTCGTCTCCGTCAACCGGCAGCATCATACGCGCCTTTATCGACATCAGCAGGCTGGCCATGTAGATAAACTCACTGGCAATATCGAGGTCGAGTTCCTCCATCAGCCGTATATACTCCAGAAACTCCTTGGTGATATGCGAGATGGGAATGTCGTAGATATTCAGCTCATCTCTTTTGATGAAGAAGAGAAGAAGATCTAGCGGTCCTTCAAAATTTTTAAGCTGAACTCTGTACATGATCTTTTTTTGATGTGTTTAAAGATCGTTATTCAAACAGATAAAACGAAATATTTGAGGGAGATTGGTACGATTGATCTGCCGGTTGAAAAAAAATTTAATTTTTTTTGTAACAAACTACGTTTTCGTGCATCTATATAGACAGAAGAGCATGTAACAACTCAAAATGTACACTGCTTTTTCATTCAATTACAGTTTGGTCTTAAAAGCCGGAACTTAGAAGGTTCTGGCTTTTTTTATTTCTGATTGGCTCACCAAGAGTGTAAATTGCATGTACAATTACAGTCAAACACAAACAAATATCTTGATACTATGCACTTTATCGTGAATTCTTTTGCAAGAGAAGTAGGAAAGATTTTTGATGACCACCTGAAACCGCTGGATGTTGCACCGTCGTATGCTGAACTCTTAATGCTGCTGAGTGAAGGGGATGGAATGCTGCAACAGGAGATTGCTGATGAAATGAATCTGGCTCCGTCAACGATTACACGATTTATCGCCAAACTGGAAAAAGAGAAGCTGGTAAAGAAGAGAAAGAAAACCGGCCGCTCAGATGTAATTCTCACTGAAAAGGGTGCAACAAAAACAGCGCAGATTAAAAACATGTACACAGATGCGGTAAAAGAGCTTGAACAGCGGCTCGGCGAAAAATTTGTAGCCACAACCGAACAGCTTTTAAAGCATGGGGCAGATCAGCTGAAGCAGAGAGATGGGTAATAAAAAACATCATAAAAAAAGGAGAAGCCCTGTATGGAACTTCTCCTGAAGTCTTATGCAATGGTTCAAACTATTCGGTAGCCGCACCACTGATGGTATCCCCAAAAAAGAGGGCGTTGGCAAACAGCTTGTTGGTTCCAAACCAGAACGCGCGGAAATTGGGATTGTCCACAAAGCTGATGATGCGTCCGCGACCGCTGCTGCCAACAAGTATGGACACCGTATTGGGTATCACCTCCAGGTTCTCTTCAGAGATATATCCGCTGGCCAGTGGTGTATCGGTAAGTGTCACCGGCGCTGCAAATTGGTTATCAGGTTTTTGGAGGAACCTTGTGCCGTTGCGGAATACCTGCAAATCGCCACGTCTGTAGCCATATCCCAGCGGATTTGTAGTGTCGAGACCGGCGTGGAAAATAGATCCGCCGATAAACTGAGCGCCGCGTGCACTGGAAATATCTGCATAGGTAAGGCTTTCATCATACACAAAATCTTCTCTTTCCACTTCCCCGGCAGAAATCAGGCCCTGGCTTCGTCCCCAGTCTATGGCACTTCGCTGAAGTATGAGCGTGCCGCCGTTGCGTACCCAGCGTTTCAGCTCTTCTAATTCGCCTTCGGATAGATCGCTATAATTTCCGCTCACCATAACAATGTCCGTGTATCGAGAGAGATCGGCCCGAGAAAGCCGGTCTTTATCAAGAAGGGTGGCAGGAATTCGGTAACGCTGGTCGAGCAGGTGCCATATTTCTCCCACTTCGTAGCTGCTCGTGCCCTCGCCGCTGATAAGCGCCACGCTCGGCATTGTAAGATTTTGCATATTGGGGCTTCCGAGGTCAATTCCGCCGGCAGACAACCCGGTCGAAAGCGCGTAAACGGGAACTCCGTCTTCTGCAGCAGCTGTGCTCAGCGTTTCAAAAATTTCAGCATCGCTGACGTCCTGTATTCCGAGGGGAACCACGATTGTGCCGTGGTTAAACTGCCTGGTTCCATTGGCGGTTTGCGTTGTAAACGAGCGTTCCGCCACTTTGGTGCGAACGCCCAGTTTCTGCAGCCTGTAGAGCGTGCGCGGGGAGTAATACTCATCCCACTCAAACGCATAGGCGTATTCGCTTTGTCCGCCCACGACTTCCGCTTCCGGCATTTGAGCATTCTCAACCAGTGCACCCAGAAGATCGGTATCGTACTGCCGGTTACTGAGCTCAGCAAATGGCAGGTTAAAGGCAAACGGAAGCGTCCAGGTAGAGACATCATAAAAAAGGCTGTCGCTAAATTCGGTTCTTCGCTCAAACATTGCTTTTATGAAACGGTGTTCGGTCTGTCCGGCCGGAATAACCCAGGCTTTTCCGCTTTGAAACTGCTGTCCATCGGCTTCAAAATCTTCAGCCAGCTCATACACATCCACATTGTGATGCGTAAGCAGGTCGGCCAGGTGGTAGTTTCGCCCGCTGTCGTACATGTCGCCCACTATATACGCTTTGATGTCGCTGTCTGCAGCTTCTTCCTGCATATCGGCGTAGTACGACCGCCGGTAGTCATGCAGATCGGTTCGAAGGGCTACAGCCGCATCCATGGTAGAGAGTGAGGTGTAAAACTGATTTCGGATTGTAAAAGGAAACTCTACAACGCCGTTTATGCTCTCCTGTGCATGACCACGTGAACTTCCCTGCTCAAAAAGGATTCCAACGGTACCGAACACATCGGGATAGGAAGATCCTTTGCCATAGTAAAAATCGTCGAAGCTCTCTTTGGTGTAGTAGAGGCTTTTGATGCCGTCGAGCGCCTCGGCGTGATATTCTGCAATCGCAGCCGTGAGGTCCTGGTTAATTTGCGGGGTCAGTGGGTTGGTTCTGGAGGGAATACCCGGCTGGAAAAAGTAGGTGGAGTTGGTGCCCATTTCGTGCTGGTCGGTAATTACGTTGGGCCGCCACTCGTGAAACTTGGCAATTCTGCCGCGGCTTTCAGGGTGCTGTACCGGCATCCAGTCGCGGTTAAGGTCGAACCAGTAGTGGTTTGTACGTCCGCCGGGCCATATTTCGTCAAACTCCCGAGAGTTGGGGTCGGTGACCGTAGTGGCGCTTTTGTGGATATTCACCCAGGTTGCAAATCGGTTCAGTCCGTCGGGATTAAACGATGGATCCAGCAAAATGACTGCGTTTTCCAGCATCGCGCCTATCTCATTGCCGGTTGCCGCTGTAAAGTGGTAGGCCGCCAGCATGGAGGCGTTGGCGCCGCTCGGCTCGTTACCGTGTACGCTGTGTCCCAATGTTACAATAACCGGCATATTTTCAATATCCAGATCCCCGCTGGCATCAGGGTTGGTAAGCGCCTGCTGGTTCTGTTTGATGGTGCTGATGTTTGCATGATTTTCGGTTGAAGTGATCGTGAGCAGCAGCAGCGGGCGATCCTCATAACTTCTGGCATACTCTTCGATAGTGACCCGGTCGGAGGCATCCGCAAGAGCGTACATATACTGCACAAGCTTGTCGTGCGTAACGTGCCACTCCCCAACCTGGTGGCCAATCACCTCCTCAGGGGTGGGGATGTCGGGGTTGTATGTTACGCCGTCTGGCAGATAATAGTCGAGGTTAACCTGTGCACTGCCTGCAACAGGTACCATCAGAAAAAGCAGTGTGTATAAAAAATGTTTCATGAGGTGAGAGCTTCTATTTTGTTTGAATGTGCCATATAGTAACCATTTCAGCCCAAAATCTGTAACCATTTACAATTTTTAAGCTGCATGCGAAGGAAAAAAGAAAAGAATTAATTCACTTCATAGCTGTTTAAAGCATGTTACGATTGTAAAGAAATCTGCTTATCTATCCCATAAGGGAAGGTTTTTTAACGATTGCCACATTGCGGTCCCTTCAGGACAAAACCAAACCCCTGAAGAGGGGCTAATCATATTGATTCGCATTTGCGGATCCGGATGAAACGTTTTGGACAGATATGAATTCACAGATTAAATTTTGTCTGTACTACTTAAATAACCACTTTATTCTTTGAAAAATTATTAAGGCTTTCAGGCCAATAAGTGTAGATCTTTTATGTTTTTGAATAGTAGGAACGGGCTTCGCTTTGAAATTTTTGTGACGTTTATGAAGTACGTTTTCCAGGGTAGCTGAAAGCAGACATTCCCTTTCCAGTACTTCATCTTCGGTCAGTTGCTTATACCAGTCGGGCGTCCAGGAGTTGTGTAGAGCTATTAGAAATTGATTTTGATAAAATGGTGCCGATTGATCACGTCGTTCAAACCAGTAAACTTGGTACTGATGGCGCGTTGAACCTTTACCGGAAAAACGAAGGCTCTCTGGTGTAAAAGCAAACTTATATTTATTTAGGCGAGTAACAAAGTTCACCGGGCTATCCTCGAATAGAGCATTTGTGATACTATTGCCAACAAAGTTCCAGTTAGCTTCTGTAAGTCTGTCTGGTTCTGTCTGCTCTAATTTTTCTTTGATTTGTCTGGCCCATATCGGAATTAAAGCTGCCCCCGGTTTGGCTGCCATGAACGCCAAATGAGTAGAAAACATTACAATTTCACTTTTTTGAAGTGTTTCTAATACGGGCTGAAAGTCGCGAAGGATTAGTGTATCCACATCCATAAAAATACCCCCTTTTTCAAGTAAAACAGCAGCCATAACCGCATCTTTCTGTAGTGGGAGCGGGAGTTTAAAAAAGCGATCCAGAGGATAACCTGCTTTTATTAAATAGGGTTCAATGGTGGAGTAATCCAGCACTGTAATTTTAAAATCGGGTGCATTGGTTTTCCAGGTATGCATGCAGAGCCGAAGGTATGCGGGGATGGAGTCCTTTGGTTCCCAAAACGTATAAATGTGTCGGGGAATCATTGAGTTGAATTAATATATAGTGATTTTCTTGAATTACCTGATAAATGTACATAACGCAGGGCAGAAAAAGCATTAAAAAATAAGGACTACAGATTCATTTTGCATTGTTAATAGATGCTGATGAGGAGACATGAGCTGTATTTACATGCAAGATGAATAGGATCCACCTGAATTATGCAATGCCAATGGATTATGGCTGCGAGTTGTTAACCTAACGATTAAAGCAGATAAAGTAACAGTTCGGGTGAAAAGTCTGTTCCAGAAGCTAAAATCGAAAAGTGTGAAGAAAACCTAAAAAGGGATTTCGGCGAGTTTTAAAACCATAGTCACTTTATAAATGTATGATAGATCATTCCCGCCCGGTGGCCGAGGTTAACCCGTTTTTTCTTCATGGTATAATGATTCCCGTTCAAAACATTTTTCAGCGTGGAAGACAGCAGGCACTGTTCTGCGAGAACGTCATCCTCACTCAGTTGCCTGTACCAGTCCGGTGTCCAGGAGTTATGCAGGGCGATCAAAAACTGATTTCTGTAAAAAGGAGTATCAGGCTCGTGCGAATCAAACCAAAACCTGCGGTACTGGTCTCCGGGGCCGCCTTTATTGAAGAAGTGGATGGTTTCGGGGGTAAAGGCGAATTTGTGTTTGTCGAGCCGCAAAACCCTCGATGACGGACTCGATTTAAAGAGTGAGTTGGTGATGCTGTTTCCAACAAAGTCCCAGGGTGCCTCAGCCAGCGTTTCGGGAATGGCGTCGTTAAGTTTTTGCCTGATGCCCTCCGTCCACTGCTCGATAACGGCCGCACCGGGCCTCGCTGCGATAAACGCCAGATGATTCGAAAAAAGCACCGCCTCACTCTGTTCAAGAAATTCGAAAACGGGCTGAAGAGTGTTCAGAATGATCATATCCACATCCATAAAGATACCGCCGTCGTTGAGCAGAACAGCAGCCTGGATCGCATCTTTTTGTATTTGAAGCGGCAGCTGCATGATGGGGTCTACCGAAAGTTCTGCGCGGTTCAGAAAGGGAATAATATCATTGTGATCCAGCACCGTAATTTCAAAATCGGGAGCATTGGATCTCTAGGTCTGCATGCAGAGCCGAAGGTATGCGGGGATGGAGCCCTTGGGTTCCCAGAATGTGTAAATGTGCCGGGGAATCATTAATACAGGTATGGGTGCGGATTCGTTATTAGGTGGCTATGGTGAATGTACGCAACCCCGCATAGAAAACGACATTAAAAATAACGGTCTTTAGATTCATTTTTCTTTGTTGATGATGCATACTATCTTAAATACTAAAACAATAGTATTTGATATGCACTATCGGTTTCTCATTCTGCAGTGCATCTTCTTTTAATCCAGAGCGGCTGTTTGCTGTTCAAGACCAAGTTGAAAGATCCTGAAGCTTTTAAATCGTTACCGTTTAGCCTCCACCGACTGCAGCGCATAAGGAATCGCTTCAAGACGTTCTCTCTGAATAGGCTTATTGGTAACAACGCAGATGCCGTAGTTTCCGTCGCTCATACGGTCTAAAGCAACATTGATCTTATCCAGTTTATCATTATTTCGTTCAATACCCGCCAGCAGCACGGATTTCTCAGACTCCTCGCTGCCAATATCTCCCTGGTGATGATCCTGCGCGGATTGAGTATCGTCGCTGTTTTTCGTGAGGTCGTTGTAGCTCTCTTTTAATTCTTTAATTTCATTTTTGGCAACTTCTTTCTCTTCAAGAAGCCGGGTTCGAAAATGATCTAATTCTTCATCAGTCAGATGTGTGTTTTGTACGGGTGCTTTCTTTGATTCAGGCATAATAAAAATTGTTTTTATTTGATTTACTATAGTAAATGGATTGAACGGCGGCTGCGTTCAGCAGTCCTAAAGCATTCTCCCGCAGTCATCGGATGACTGAAAGTTTGTTTACCATAATAAAGACTTCCGGCCTGCGAGTCATCCGATGACTCTCACAAGTCAGCCGGAATATCGCACATCGCACATCAAAGATCGTGAATCTCAGATCAATACGCGGGGATGTACGATTCACGATGTGCGGTCTTTGATCTTTGATCTGTTGGGACGAAAGCAAACTCCCATAGTCATCGGATGACAGTGGGTTTAAATTTTTGAGCAGTATTTATCCTTTTGCGAGTCATCCGATGACTCGGGGATGCATGATCTTCCCCTGAACAACGATCGATCAATAAAAAGATTAACATTTGCCCCTAACCATTAGGAATTCTTAATGATTGTTTGTAAGCTGAAGGTAAGAGATTGAATTTCCCACACAACCGGCAAAGAGAGCCGCGAACGAGAGTCTTTAGTTGCGACCCTGGTAAGCAGAAATTCATCAACGATCAATGACAGAGATAACGACTATGAACAAAATTCCACACCCCCCCCATTTAATACACAACATTTTTTTGTCCATCCTGCTGATAGGGCTGAGCGTACTGACCATATTTTCCTGTGGTGAGGAATCCCTGACCGGCAGCCAGGAGATGCAACCACCGTCACAATCCAGGAATGCAATAGCAACAACCGAACTGGAAGACTCTTTTTTCTCTGATTTACAAACCAATGTTGAAAAAGACCCACAGCAGAATCATCAAAACTTCGTGGAGATGCTTTCCGCTGTTGAGAATATGGAGAGAGAAGACATTGAGGGCTTCACAGATGAACAACTTCTCGAGTTTGGCAAACCAATATTGGACGTAACCGAGAATACGATAGAGCTCCCCCAAAAGCTTCTTCATGCCATTGATGAGCAAATATCGGCACTGAACCTCAATATGCGCGAACTGAACAAGGCGCAGCTTGAATCCATTAAACGTCACTATGGTACTGCGATAAAAAACAACACTGACGAACGGCCGGGCATCCGAAAATTAAAAGTGAAATATATCAGGCGGATGCTTTTATCTTACTATGATTCTGTGCACACTGATACCCTTACTGTGAAGGCAGTTGTAAGCCCACCTACCACTATGTGCCAAAGCTTGTTTAACCAGATCGGGAATTCCGTATATCTTTATCCAGGTGACAACTTAAGTACCGCAAATTTTGTGTGCCCTCCAAGTTCATTATTTTATCTCACATCCGGAACTTATTATAATCAAAGTATTCAAAACCCGGGCAATGGTAGTCTGTGGGCAGGGCAAGGTGCAAACACAAAGCTGAATGGCAATGGCAATGCTCAAAGTGCATTTTATGGAGACATAAAAAATGTCTCTATACAATATTTTACCATTGAAAACTACACAGAAAACGGTATCTATTCCGGTAATACATTCGAAATTAATGATATCTATATAGCACATATGAACTTTAATAATATAGCTCCAAATAAAGATGGTGAATCGAATGGAGGGGTTAATCTTTATAAATGCCAGGATGTTCAGGTCAGTGACACCCATTTTGAAGATGTGGCATCGGCAATATTACTTACGCACTGTGACGGGCCACTCAAAGCTATTGACAACGAAGCACTGAACCCCGGGAGAAACTTTTTCCAGTGCAATGATTGTGAAGGAGCAGGCATTCGGGTAAATGGCAATTCCCTGGAACACACCACCGGATATGGAAATACTGTATTAGAGGATTGGATTAACATTTACGCCTCTGAAGGAACCGACGGTGATTATATTCAGGTAAACGACAACAGGGCACGAGTGCTATTAAATAACGGGCAAGCAACCAAAGTTAGTAATACGGGTTGCATGATAATATTAGGAGACCTTGGCGGAAAATTTCAGGAGGCAAAAAACAATATTGGTGTAAATCCAGGTAACTGTGGAATCGGAGTAGCCGGTGGCTCTGACTTTAGAGTTTTTAATAATCAAATGTTTAGTGAGCAAATTATGGGTATTAGCAATGTGGGTATTTATGGATATGCAGTACCTGCCAGCACTCCGTGCAGCTTTCCTCCAAATACATTTCAAAATAATAAAGCAAGTTTTATTTGTGGGCAAGATACTAATGGTACTGACTGTGGTCTCGGCCTTAATAATTGGGCATGGGCACCAGAAGACTCAACCAAAAATAATTATTGTGGTGTTGATATAGGTCAAATTCGAGATCCATCAAGAGTTCATAAAGACCTTTCACTAAATGCAGACATTTGGAACCAATGGTAAAAAAAGAAATCAAAACAATGTACCAAAATCATTTATTTAGAATAACCTCAATACCATTTACAATTTATTTTATTGTTTTACTTGGTTGTGGAACAGAATCCAGATCACTTGATAAAAACTTTTTTGAAGATGGAGAAGGTACGCTGGAAAATCCCTACCAAATAGCCAATCTTGATCATCTTCAAGCTATTGGTGATACAGTGCATCTTGATAAACACTTTATTCAGATTGCAGATATCGATGCCTCTGCTTCGACCGAACTACAAAACGGATCGGGCTTTCAGCCCCTTGGCACTCGTGAGCAGCCATTTACCGGCTCATACAACGGAGATGGTCATACGATTTCCTCACTTTTTATCCATAATCAAAAAACCGGTGATGATGCCGTTGGGTTTTTTGGATACGTAAAAGACGGACTCATCGAAAACATCACCATTGATAATCGCTCACCAAGCTGGCTCAATAAGGTTCAAAAAAGTGCTATTGAAAATGAGACCATTATGATAGTTGACGAACCACCTATAAACCAGGTAGATCTGTCCGAAACACGAGGTGTTGGAGGGTTTATAGGATTTAATGATAGCGGCATTGTTCGTAACTGTTCCTACCAGGGGGTTGCAGGTGGTTATATTAGCCAGGGAATGGCAGGATTCATTGGCGTTAATACCGGCACTGTAGAGAATGCTCACTTCGATGGAAACTTAACCAGTGGATCAGTTGCCGGTTTTGTCTGGATTAATGCCGGAGAGATCCGTCAATCATCTGCCAATGGAAGTGGGGATGGCATCACCGGATGGGGGTTTGTTTCCACAAATTACGGGCAGATTATCAACTCGTATGTAAACATGGATGTTAACGGAACAAACGGTGCAGCCGGATTTGCAGGCACCCATGAAGATGGCATTATTCACTCTTCATTTGCTTCAGGTGTTACTTCGAGCAGTATCAAAATCTCTGGATTTGTTCTTACCAACAACGCGGAGGTCAGCAATGTCTATTCAACAATGAATCTGGAGGTTGTTGATTTTGATGCTCCCAGACAGATTTCAGGAATCGTGGTATCTAATGAAGAGAATGGAGTCATCGAAAACAGCTACTTTGCAGGCTCGGTTCAGATTACCGGTAGCTCCGACTTTTCCAAAGCAGCCATCATCGAAAACCTGGGACTTCTGGAAAATCTTTACTGGGATATGGAGCAGTCGGATTTAAAGGATGCAGTTGTAAATGGCAGCCCCGAAGGCGCCACCGGCCTGTCCACAGCCCAGATGACCGGGCCGGCCGCCGAGCAGAACATGCCGGAGTTCGATTGGGTGAATGTGTGGCGAACCACCGAGGATGGCTACCCGGTACTTCGATGGGAGGAGGAGTGATTTGTGACGTACGATTCATGATCTTTGATCTGTTGACTCACCTGGTTCAATCGTCTGCATGGACCGTTCTCGCTGATAAATATCGACACAAGTAAATACTTGAACCAGGCCAGAGAATTTCTGAAGGATCAAAATCGGTTTTTTTTCATTTTTGTACTTTTGTGATTTTGTGGCTATTCAATACCTTAGCCGTTGATTCAACCCATCATAGTAGTTCAAGTATTCGCTTAGACCGTTTACCCTAACAGAACAGGGTAACAAGCGGATGCTTACGCCAGTACTGAGGCGATCTTTGATCTGAGATTTGCTTAAGCCCATATCTGCTGTTTAATAGTTGGAAGCTGTTCGGCTTATAATTAGTTTTACGGTGATTCGTTGTTAAGAATCGTATTCCAATTTCCGGCTTGTTTAACATCTATGACTATCCGTTTTAACTTTCTTTATTTATGGTTAATATTTTCATTAACACCTCTCTCCACAGTTGCTCAGGTGCAGGATGAAAATAGTGCCCGCGCTATCGCATCATACATTGACGGACTTACCCATTTTGAGAACGGAGAAACCGAGCTGGCCCTCGATAAGCTCACCGCCGCCTATCTCATCCATTCCAAAGATGCAGGTATAACCTATGCGCTGTCAGAAGTGTACCTTGCCACCGGCGATCTGACGAATGCCGCATACTACGGGCAGATGTCCACGCGCATGAAGCCCGAAAACAAGTGGTATCACCTGAATATGGCGGAGATTTACAGCCGCTCAGGCAGAAACGAAATGGCGGTGAAGTCGCTCAGATCCGCACTCGAGTACCATCCCGGCGATACCGACATCCTCTATCTTCTTGCCCAAACCTACATCGACTTTGGCGAGCTAAAGCAGTCGAACGACGTGCTGGATGAAATTTTAGACCTGCGAGGCAGCACGTTTGAAATCCACCTCAGAAAATTTCAAAACTACAACGCCCTGCAGCAGACCGAAAACGCCCTGCGGGAACTGGAGCAGATGCGCTCGCTGAGGCCGGGCAACATCACCACGCTGCACACAATCAGCCAGTACTACCTGGAGCTTAATCAAACCGAAGAGGCACGGGATGTTCTGCTGGATGCGTTTGAACGCCATCCTGGCAATGAACGAACACTCCTGTTACTGGCCGATATTTTTGTAAAAGAGAAGAGCTGGGATGATCTGGGAACGTATTTTTTAAAGATGATCGACGATCCACTGATCTCCCCGGCAAAGAAAATGGAGCTGATCGACTTTTTAGTCGTTCAAAAGCAGGCCAACCCCGGAGTTTCCCAACTTAATGAGCAGGTTGCCATAGCGGTAAGTACACTTCAGGAGACAGAGCGCGAATATATTCCCGCCCAGCTATTTGCGGCAGAATATTATCTGAATGAGGGCGAGGAGGAGATGGCGCTGGAAACGCTCGAAACCGTCACGGAGCTAAACCCTGAAAACGGTCAGGCCTGGAGCCAGCGCCTTCAGCTGATGTTTTCCCGCGGAGAGTACGAAGAGGTGATAGCATTGTCGGAAAGGGCAAGCGAGAGTGCACCTGACAACGCATTTATCCAGTTCTTTACCGGGGCATCATACATGCTCACGGATAGGTATGAAGAGGCCGAAGAGTGGCTTCAGAGCGCAACCATGGCTCCGTCGCGCAGGAATTTCCGCTCCATAATACACGGCACCCTGGGCGATGTACAAAACGAACTGGACGACTGGGAGAGTGCGGAATCGTCCTACACCATGGCGCTGCGTCTCGACCGCGACAACCACACCGCTCTCAATAATTACGCTTACTATTTGAGTCTTCGGGGCGAAAAACTGGAAGAGGCGCTCGATTATGCACGACGGGCTGTCTCCATTCAGCCCGAAAACCCATCCTACCTCGATACAGCCGGCTGGGTATATTTTAAACTGGGGAACATCGCCCGTGCAAAAGAATTTATACAGAGGTCGATCGATGCCGGCGCCGAAAGCGCAGATGTATTTGAGCATTTTGGTGATGTGCTGGAGGCGGAAGGAAACTTCGCTGAAGCTGTAACATGGTGGCAGAAAGCGCTGGAAACCGATCCGGATCGGGATTATCTGCAACAGAAAATTGAACAGGCGGAGAATGAGTAGATTCATATCGAACAGAATTGTACTTCCAGCTTTGATCTGTTTTGTCGTTCTGATGGTTTCCTGCAGCAGCAGCCGTGAGCTCTCGGCTCCGGAAGAGATGGAGTCGTCAGGTGAAAGCGCAGAAATGATCGTGCAAAATATGCCCGACTATCGTGAATCATTGAATACCCTCGAGGGGAGCGGCAGGGCGATTGTCAGCGAACCCGACAACAATGAGCGGGTAACCGTGCAGTTTCTGTCCAATCGTGAAGAGAGCCGGCTTTCGATAAAGAACAGCGTGGGTATTGAGGGCGGAGAAATTTATGTAGACCGGGATTCACTGCTTGTGTACAACAAGGTGGATAAGTTTGCCGAAAAAGTATCGGTGAATGAGGGGAAGCAGACAAGCGTGGGCTCCCTGGCGACCATGAATATTCTGGACCTGTTTAACTTTACGGTTGATGTATCGGAAGTGGTTGGTGTCTATGAAGATGCGGACACGTTTGTTCTTCTTTTGCGGGACGACTCATTTGTGCGTCTCAGAAAAGAGACCTATCTCGTGGAAGAGGTTGTAAGGCGAGGGGCGGAAGGGGCATCGATCGGCAGAATTGAGTATGATGGGTTTGCCGACCTTGAAGGATTTATGATGCCGCGACGCATTACCGTTTACAGCAGTAACGGTACATCCCGTGCGGTGCTGATTGTTCAGAGCTTAGAGATCAACAGGGAGCTTCCGGATCTGACACTCACAATCCCTGAAGATATTCCCATTTACCGATGAGAACATTCCACTGCATATCATTATTGTTGATGATGGTTCTTGCCCTGACGGCACCGGAATTGCAGGCTCAAACATCGTACGAATATCTGCGTAATCAGATTCTTGAGAGGCAGCGTGACACACGAACGCAAATTGAGAGCCTGGATGATCAGATAGAGCGAATTTCAGAAAGCCTCAGCGAAACATCCCGTGAATATGACGAGGTGTACGCACGTTTCGAAGAGCTCACAAAACTGGTTGCGCTTCAGGAGGAACGATTGCGGCAGATGAACCGGGAACAAGCTCAGATTGAGGAAGAGATCACGCTGATTGAGCAGAATCTCCGGGAGCTGCAGCGTCAGCTCGATGCATTAATTGAAGAGTATCAATCCACACTGCGTTATCTATACAAACATGGGCGAACCACGGAGCTTGCCCTGCTTTTCACCTCCTCATCGGTGAATGAACTGCTCGTGCGATCGTTCTATCTCGAGAAATTTAACAGCCACGTAGAAGAACAGATGGCCGAGATTGAAGCAAAACAGGCCGAACTGGAGCAGACCAGCAGGGAGCTTGAGCAGACGCGGGAGAGAAACGAGGAGGCGCTGGTCTCTATCATGCGGGAATCGGAGAGTCTGGAGCAGCAGAGGCAGCGTCAGCAACAGCTTTCCGAAGAGCTGAAAGAGGATGTGGAGAGCCTGGAGCAGCAGAAAACCCTGCAGGAACAGCAGCGCGATAACCTGATGTCAACCATGGACCGGCTGATTGCCGAGGAAGAGCGGCTGAGGCGTGCATCAAATTCAGCGGCGCCCGGCAGCGAGGAGGCAAGGATTGTAAGTGCGGTTAGCGATGAGGAACTGGCACTGTTTGGTGAACGGTTCAGCGAAATGAAAGGGAACCTTCCCTGGCCTGTAGAAAACGGCGTCATTACGCAGCGATTTGGTACGCGCGCGCATCCGGTATTCGGGACACGTACACAAAATCTTGGCGTGGATATTGCGACGCTGCCGGAGTCGCCGGTTGAGGTTGTGAGCGACGGATTTGTGTACAATGTACAGCCGCTGCAGGGCTACGGTGATATGATTTTTGTGAACCACGGCGGCTATCTGACCGCCTACGGAAATATGAGCGAAATCTACGTGAGGCGAAACCAGGTGCTGAGCAAAGGGGAGATCATCGGCCTGTCCGGCGCCGAAGACTCCATTCGCGGGCCGGTACTATTCTTTGTAATCCGGGAGGGAAGTCAGGTCGTAAACCCCGAAACCTGGCTCCAGCGCTCTTCACCCTGACTATTCTCTTCGATTGCGTTCCAAGAAAAGTCCAGGCGGTCTCTTAAAGTAGTCAGGGCATTGATGTAAATGAAAGGCAATCCATACTTCCGAAATCAGTAAGGTCCAAGCGGACGCTGAACCAGTTTAGGTTTGTGCGGAGATTGAACTAGAGATTAAAAGCTTGGTGTTTACATATGAATAGTGTAAAATTTACTTACCCGTATCAAAAAAAACTGTACGCAATGAAAGAAGTAACTGTAAAAGTGCCCGAAGATAAAGTTGAGTTTTTTATGAACCTGATGAAAGAGCTGGGAATTGAGGAAGCGGATATGAATAACGTACCTGAAGAACATAAAAATATTGTGAGAGAGCGTATTAAAACGGAAGACCCGGAAAACATGGAGCCATGGGATAGTGCCCGTAATCAATTTGAATACAGGAAGCGCGAACAATGAGCTACCGTATTCTGATCGGCCCCGGAGCAGTTAAGGATATTCAGAAAAGCATAGACTATTACGAAGAACAAAAGAAGGATTTGGGGAAACTGTTTGTAGAAGAGTTGCATGAGAAAATATCAGCCCTTAAAATAAATCCGTTTTATCAGATTCGATATGATGATGTTCATTGTTATCCACTCCATAAATTTCCTCACATGATTCATTACACAGTTAATGGAGAGGATAAGAGCGTCGTTATCAGAGCGGTTTTTCATACTTCAATGAGTCCTGAAAAGTGGAAAGAACGATGAGTAGTTTTTTATTCATAGGAATAATGACTGATTCGAATAAAAAATCCGCGAAAATCCGCGTAAACCTCTGCGCAACTCAGCCCCACCGGGACGCCTTTGGCGCGAGAAAGAAAGAGGGCTTAATTTTTTACTAAGAACAATCCAAGCGGAGGCTTGAATCAGTTTGAGAGCAGTGAAGTCATCGGATGAGTTTTTTCATAGATGGAAAGCATAAAAAATGAGAAGGATGATGGTGCATTCATCCGATGACTATTTAGAAAAATCTACTCCCGTATCAGATCATAGATTTCACCCAGGGAGATCGTTAGCTGCGAAACGGCAATCTGAAACTTCTGAGCCTCACGCATTAGCATTTCGTCACTTCGATCATCTTCAAGTACGTAACGAACCCCCGGAATCATCCAGCTTGCGTAGCCGCTCCAGGGATCTGTGGCAACATAAACAGATTTTTGCCACTCGCTAAACGGCAACCCCTCGGGATTTGCAAACGACCGCTCGAGCTGTATCAGTTTTTGATTGATCTCCCTGAGGCGATCCGCATCAAACCGCTCAGAGTTCAGCCATTCCGGTATTTCCCCTGCAAGTGCCGTTGAAACCTGGCGGTTCAGGTTTAAGACAGACTCCAGATTCAGTACACCATCAAGCGGACGCCCGAGTTCTTCAGCACGTTCAGAAAGAGTCTCGATATGCTGTGAAATGTCGTTGGCGTAACGCTCAACATCATACGGCAAAATATCTGCCATGGCGAAACGCGAAGCCACTACGCCATACACGCCGGCAAGGGTTGGTCCGTAGGTAAACGAGCTGTCGAGAAAGCTTTCGTACATATGGTACGTATCAAAGTTGGTGTGATATACGGGAACACTACCCGAAATCGCAATGCCGGCTGATGGAACTCCGAGGTGCATATAAAATCCAACATGGTCCGAACCGCCGCCCAGGTTTCCGATGGATGGTTCATCCTGTTGGGGCTGTATCCAGGTTTCGTAAATTGTGCGGTCTTCGTAGTCGGGATGTCTCACAACTTTCGTTGCCTCAATGATCGGTTTCTTGAGAGAAGGAGATGCCGAGGAGCGGAAAGCCGGTCCGGTAACCGACATATCGGCATTCAGATACAAAATGGCGTTGGCGTTAAGTTCTTCGCGCAGGTCTTCCACCCATTCTGATGAGCCGATTAGCATAAACTCCTCCGCATCCCAGTGGGCGATGAGAATACTGCGTTTGGGCCTCCAGCCGTTGTTTCTCATTTCGCTGAGCGCATCCGCAAGCGTAAGGAGCATGGCGGTGCCGCTGTTGGGATCCGTCGCGCCAAACCCCCAGGCATCATGGTGCGAGCCGAGGATAATCCATTCATCAGGATATTCAGTTCCTTCAATAACGCCGGCCACATTTGTAATTCGTGTGTATTCGTGGGGCTGTTCCACATCCAGGTTCACTTGAAGTGCTTCCGAGCTGTCGAGCCGGTATGTAAACGGTAGCCCGCCCTGCCAGCCGACGGGTACAGGCGGGCCATCCATCCGGGAGAGAATCTCTTTTGCCGCACCGTAACCAATCGGTGCTACCGGAATGGTGTGAAAAGCGACTTCATCTGAATCCAGCCGCTCGGGCGTGTTTGGGTCATCCAGTGGAAGAGCGGGTTCAAAAGGGGTGAGCGGATCGCCATAGTAGTCGAGCGTTAGCAGAGATCCGCGCTGTATGGCGCTTTCGTCACTCTGCTTTCCCTCGGGATAGGTAAGCCCGCGCATATAGCCGTTATCAGCCGGATCGGTGTAAATGATCAATCCTGCAGCTCCATACTCCTCAGCAAATTTTGCTTTAAATCCCCTGAAGTTTCCCCCATAACGGGCCATGACGATTTTGCCTTCAATCTCAATTCCCATCTCATCGAGCCTTTCAAAGTCCTGCTTCCGACCGTAGTTTGCATATACAATTTCAGCGGTAATATTTCCTGATCCGCTATAGGCGTTCCAGCCGTGGGCCAGTTCGGCATGCATCGATTGCGGATCCTCATCATAAATGTATTCCTGGTTATTGAGCGGCAGGCGAATGGGACGTACCAGAGAAATGGAGACACTGCCCGGCTTTGGCATGTAGGCGTCGTAATCGTAATGTCGCACCTCAAGTCCGGCGCTCTCCATTGCGGTTGTCATGTAATCAATTACGCTGCGTCCCCCCTCGGTGCCGGCAATGTTGGGTACACGGGTGAGCTGATAGAGATGATTCCGATAAACAGCCGGAGTGAGGTACTGCAGCATCTGCTGCTCATTTTCAAGCTGCTGAAGTGCACGTTGCTGCTGAAAACCGGTGAGTGAAAACAGTTCATCCGCTGATTGCGAGTAGGAATTAATGGTGAGCAACAATAAAAAGGCTGTAATGAGTGAGAGTACTTTCATCCGTATTGATTAAACCGTGGGTTAGAATTGGAGAACGCTTCAAAGAAAGAAACTTTTCCTTAAAGCGCACCCCAAAAATTGTGATTGTCGGATGATCGTTGTCAAACCATCAGCGTTCGATAAGCGTGGCGCTGATCACCTCATCCTGCCGCGTACGAATACTTTGCATGATATTCTCGGAAGGCCGTGCATCGAGCTGAATAGTGCAGCATGCGGTTTTCTTGCCGTCAAAAATAACGTTGGTAAGCTCCTGGGCGTTGATTTTTGCCTCTTTCAGTTCACTCATTACATTAGCGATAACGCCGGGTTTGTCGAAGTGGCGAACCACGAGCTGCCAGGGGGCATCGGTTTGCTTACAGTGGTTCAGCCAGTTTCGGACGTGCCCCTCCTTGGCGTATCCGCGCACAATGTCTACGGCATCATTGGCCACTGCGAGCTGTGCCTGTTTTGTGCTGGCGCCAATATGGTGTGTAATGTACGCATTGTCCAGGTTTTGAAACCGGCTGGTAAATTCGCCCTGCTTAAATTCGGGTTCATCCGATACCACATCAAGCCCGGCTTTTAAACGGCCTGATGACAGCTCTTCGAAAAGCGCATCTTCATCTACTACACCGGCGCGGGATGTGTTGATGACAAAAGCGCCGTCTTTTAGAGAAGACAGCACATCTTTGGAGATAATTCCCCGCGTCTGATCATTTTGGGCCAGATGAATGCTAAGTACGTCACAGGATTTGGCGACTTCCTCAATGCTTTCAGCACGTTGTATCTTCAGCTTTTCTGCCTTTTGAGGCGTTAATGAACGCGACCAAGCCACGACCGGCATGCCAAAAGCCCGGGCGCGTTTAATCAGTTCCTGACCGATCTGTCCCGTACCTATAATGCCGAGAGTTTTGCCAAAAATACCGTCTGCCTTGCTATAGGCGGCTTTGTTCCAGTCCCCATTCCGGAAGGAGCTAACATTATCAGCGATATAGCGATCCAGCGACAGAATTAAGCCCATTGCCAGTTCAGCAACCGCAATAGAGTTTTGTCCGGGGCAGTTGGCAACATAGATACCCGCATCGCTGGCGGCCTGCATATCAATATTGTTCACCCCCGCTCCCGCACGCACAATCAGGCTGAGTTTGGGGCTGTTTTTAATGCACTCTGCAGTAACTACTGTTGATCGTACAATGATAACCTGGGCATCCTCAAGTCCCTTACTCAGTTCATCCGCAGTCATTTTTGGGCGGTTTAACACTTCCATCCCGAGGTTTTCAAGTTCAGTGACAGCTTCTTGTGGTAAATTATCTGCAACACATACTTTCATAAATATCTCCGTTATGTTCTCCTTTTTTTGAAAGGTACTGAAACCACAGATTATCCCGAAATAATCTGTGTTAACTAAAGAAAATCATTGCTGACAGGAGAGCCACGAAAGCACAAAAACAGGAAAAATATTCAGGATTGAGGAAGATCCTCGTGAACCTTCGTGCCCTCGTGTCTTCGCGGCCATTCCTGAGGGCTTCTTCTGGCAGAACCTAAAATCATTACTGCCTAATCAGCCGAATAGATGCGTTGGTCCGAAGTTGGTTGGTTACAGGATAGCCACGAATACACAAAAACAAGAAATGTAAAACACAGAGGTTTTAAAAATTAACCCGTTTAGTGGGTTTTTGTTTTAGTGGCAAAAAAGATAGCGCTGAAAGTGGCTTTAAAAGAGTACCTGGGATAAAGTTAACCGGCCATGCGTTTTTTCTCTTTTACAATCAGCCCGAAGGCGATCCAGATGGTGGCGGCAACAATCAGTGCGGTTGCCACAAACGGCAGACCAAAATATACGGCGAAAAGCGCACCTCCCCATGTGGGGCCGATCATTCTGCCAAGGCCCGAGAGACCCTGCGATGCTCCCATCACAGCGCCAACATTATCGCTGCCGGCTTCTTTGGAAATTAGGCTGGTGATAGTAGGAGTATTGAGGCTTTTACCGAGCGCCATCAAACACAGAAAACATGCAAGTGTAAGTGTATTCCAGGCAAAGGGAATGAGCCCAAGACCGATAACCATCAGCAGGTTTCCGGTGAGAAAGAGTTTCTCTTCGGCAAAAACATTTGTGAGTGGTTTAATTAAAAAACCCTGAACAATTACCGCAATTATTCCGATATAGAAAAACTGCACACCCACCTGTTCGGCCGTGAGCCCTAGCTCTGATTCGGCAAATAGCGGAAATGCGCTGTAGAGGCTCGACTCACCAAACGAGAGAAGGAAAAACCCTATAATAAGAGGGATAAGGTAACCGCGGGTCGATTTGCCTTTTTGATCGGAAAGCAGTTTCCAAAAACGCGGAGTAAAAACGCTTGGCCTTCTGTATACCGCTTCCCTTTCTTTTTCGGTATCTACCGTTTCGGGTAGTTTTAAAAGCACCATCAAAAAGCTGCAAAAGGAGAGAAAAGCGGCAAAAAAGCCGGGCAGTGCAAAGCGGTTGTTGCTCATCCAGTCGGCAAACTGAACCAGGCCGATATTGCCGACAAACTCGTGAAACGCGGGGTGAATGAGCGCTGTTGCCGTGGCCGGACCAATTACAAAACCGATACCAAATGCAGCGCCGATAAGTCCCATTCCCCGTGCGCGATTCTCTTCATCCGTTACGTCTGCGATGTACGCCTGTGCAGTTGAGATGTTTCCGCCCATCGTGCCCGCCACAATGCGAGAAATAAAAAGTACGGAAAGAGATTCTGCCAGCCCAAAAATTGTATATGCAATTACAGCACCAAATGTGCTCATCAGCATGATGGGGCGTCGGCCAATACGGTCGGACCAGCTGCCCCATATCGGGGAAAAGATAAGCTGCATAAATGAGTAAACGCTGTAAAGAAGGCCGATCGTTACGGCTGAGGCTGAAAATTCCTGCGCATAAAACGGGAGAAGCGGCAAAACGATACCAAACCCCAACAGGTCGATAACCACAACCAGAAATACCGTGGCAAGTGCAGATTTATTCATTCAATCCTTCGTTAGGCTGAAATGGATTTTGGTGATTCGTTCACAGGGAGTTGCAAAAGACAAAACAGGCCGGTAAAGGTACGCTCTTTGAATAAACGAATCATGAAGGATTGAAAATCGGCGGTAGTTCTCTGGCTCAGTTTGATGTTAGCTCCGGCTCTCTGTTCGCTGCTGAATAGCGCTTCGCAGGAATCTTGAGAATGTCACCACATCCTGGTAGCCCCTTTTACTGTCAACCACGTTGCCATCGGCATCCATCAAAACTGTAAAAGGGTAGGCCGTAACTCCCATCTCCTGTGCAAATTCCTTGGCAGTCATTTGCTCTCCCTTATACGTAAGCATCGATTCTGCATGGCCGTTGACTTTCACAGGAACGTAATCCCTGTCGAGGACCGCGCGTACGGCCGGGGCCGGAAATACTTCACGCTCCATCGCCTTGCAAAACTGGCAGCCGGTTTCAAAAATGTCGATCATAATCAGGCGGTCTTCAGCAGCAGCACGTTCAGTCGCCTGTTCAAGTGAAATCCATTCAGGTGCATTTTCAATGTCGGCCGGTTTAATCTGCTGCAGGGAAAAATATGCGAAGATGCCGATAAAAATGGAGATGATTAATCCGATTACTAATTTCCGGTTCATACTGGTGTAAATTTTGTTCGTAAGTTCGTCGGTTAAAGGTAATAAAAAATTGAGAGATCACCCGTCTCCCCAAAGACGATTCCAATAACGATTAAGCACTGCAGATCGTGCTTCAAAAGATGGATTTGAAAGAATGAAGCTGTATGCACCATTCTGTTCGTCAGTCAATAGTTCATTTCGCCAAACATAAGGCACATTTTCGCTTCCTGTGAGCCAAAAATCACTTCTGCCAAATCTCAGGTCATAAAATACGAGTTTGCCGTCCTCTTTCTGAACCGTGTGATATCCTCTCGAAAACCAAAGCAGTGCTTCCACTCCGCGGTCGTTTTTATACATTTCAATGAGATGGGAATTCACGGGTATAGCGCGAAAAAAGGGATCTTTTTTTTCATCAAATATAGAGTACACAGACTGGTAGAGAGTATCGTTTTTGATGATATAGGCATTCCATAAAAATGTTGAGGGGCCGTTTGGTGTGGTTTTCATTTCCTGATAGTAACCGTGCTGATGCTTAAAACTGCTGTCGAAGACGGCGTTAACGTGCGATTTTATACCCCATCCCCAAACCAGGTAGGCTGCGCCGATAGCGAGTCCGGCTATGTTTGCCTTAAATGCATTATTCGATTTTCTCTTGAAAATAAGCGCCGCCATTAAACCCGTCAGAACCGGAATCGTAAACAGCGGATCGATAATGAAAACTGAATCGAGTGAATAAGGTTTATTTGTAAAAGGGTAGAAAATTTGTGTTCCGTAAGTAGTAAGCAGGTCGATGAAAATATGGGTGAAGAATACCCAGAACGAAAGTTTAGCCCATACAAGCCAGCTAATGTCCGCCTTAGAGTGTGTTTTATTAATAGCCCACCCAAAAGCAAAGGGCGCCACAGCGCAAAAAAGAATACTGTGGGTTATGCCTCTGTGAAAGTATAGCTGATTTACACTATCTAAAAAAGGGTTTGCGATTACGTCGAGGTCGGGGAATGTGCCAAGAAAAGCTCCCCATGCAGCTGCTTTGTAACCTGCTTTTTTTCCTGCAACTGCTTCACCAATGGCAGCTCCAAGCGTAATCTGTGTTAATGAGTCCATCTGAAGAAATAGTTACTTGTGCGCTTTCTTGTATAAACAGGTATGTGTGTAGTTGCGACGTATGTAAAAATACAGGCACTCAATTTTAAACAATTTAACAAAGCTAAATGAATGAATATTTGTAGAAAACGTTAGTCTACTCGAAATGAGTATTTAATATTAAACAATTATGAGAAAAATAAATTCGGTTTTGGCAGTGATTTTTGCACTGTTCTTTATAAATGCATGTAGCGGAGAGGAGGAATTTAACACAGATAATACTGAGGCATTAGCTCCTGCAGTTGAAGTTGTGCAGGCCCAGTTCGGGGCATTGCCGCTTGAAGAACGATTAAACGGACTTGTTCGCGCGGCAAATCAGGTAGATATCTATCCAAGAATTAACGCTCCGGTAGAAGAGGTTTATGTGCAGGATGGAGATGAGGTGGAAAAAGGCGACCCGATTGTGAGGCTGAGAGACTCAGAGTTCAGGGAGCAGCTGAAACAAGCTGAGGCCGCTTTGCGGATCAATATAGCCCAGCGAAGACAGGCAGAAGCTGCCCTTGGTGAAATTGAATCGGAATTAAGACGAGAACGTGTGCTCGCAGAGCGCGACCTAAGCAGTGAACTGAATATTGAGCGGCTGGAGGCTCAAAAAGAGTCGGCAGAAGCAAGTTTACAGCTGGCAAATGCACAGATTGCGCAGGCTGAGTCGCTGGTTGAAGAACGAAAGGAGGCTCTGGACAGAACCATCGTTCGGGCTCCGGTGAGCGGAACAGTTGGCGGGCGCTCTGCTGAACCGGGAATGCAGGCAAACACAGGTGAGCGGCTTTTCACAATTGGAGATCTTTCAAATTCAAGAATTACCATAAGCCTTACCGAAAAAATGCTTGGCTATATTAATAAAGACCAAACAGTGAGAATTTTTTCAGAAAACCTCGGAGATACTGTTTTGACCGCAGAGGTTTCGAGAATATCACCTTTCCTGGGGGCCGGTAATTTTAGTACCGAGGCCGAGATTGATATTGATAACGACTCGGGTATTCTGCTTCCCGGCATGTTTGTAACCGTTGATGTATTGTACGGCGAAAGTGAGCAGGCTACCATCGTGCCACTGAGTGCTATCTACAGAAACCCGCGAAGTGGTGAGACAGGAATTTACGTTGCTACCAGTTACGGGCTTGAGTCGGAAGTGATAGAGGAACTTGAGGAAGCAGATGAACCGCTTAGCCTTAGCAATCCCACAGACGTTGAGTTTGTGCCGATTGAGGTAATTGCAAGGGGACGAGATGCAGCAGGTGTAACAGGCGTGCGCAGTGGCGACTGGGTGGTTACCGTTGGCCAGAATTTGATTGACCGCGACAACAGCGACAGGGCCAGAGTGCGCCCCACAAGCTGGATGAATATAGTAGAGATGCAGCGATTGCAGCCTCAGGATTTGCTGAGGCAGATTATGGAGCAGAATGTGGCTGACAGATCTGCAATGAACCTGGAAAATTAAGAGACTACAACTATGGGAATGACAGACACATCCATTAAACGCCCGATTGCAACCACAATGGTTTATCTCATTGTAATTGTATTGGGTATTGCCGGGTTCCGCTATTTACCGGTCGACCTGCTGCCGCCTATTGAATATCCGCGGCTTTCCGTTTTCGTGGATTATCCGAACGTGGGGCCCGAAGAAATAGAGACGATTATTACGGATCAGCTCGAAAACGCACTCTCCGGTGTGGCAAATGTTGAAGAGATGACCTCACAGTCGGAGGAGGGGCAGAGCCGTGTTAGTTTGAACTTTGCCCAGGGAACAAACCTTGATGAAGCAGCAAATGATGTTCGCGCAGCTCTCGATCGTGTTCGAAGAAGTTTACCCCTGGAAGCCGACAATCCAACGGTGCGAAAATTTGATCCCAACGACTCACCGATTGTCATACTGGGGGCACAGTCCACACAGCCTCTCGACGAGCTCACCGTCCTTCTTGAAAGAGATATCGCCAAACGGATTGAGCAAATTCCGGGCGTTGGCGCAATAGATGTGTGGGGAGGAGTGTACCGGGAAATACTTGTGAACCTAAAGCGAGACCGCCTGATAGCAAGTGGCCTTACCGCAACTGAAGTGCAAAATGCTATTATTGCTGAAAATAATACGCTGCCCGGGGGAAATGTAAAAGATGGATTTACCCAGCTTTATGTGCGTACGCTGGGAGAGTTTACGGATGTAAATCAGATTTCAGAAACAATCATCACAAGAATCGATGGCAAGCCGGTTCGGGTTAGGGATGTTGCCACTGTGGAAGATTCATTTGCCGACATCGGCCGGGTGGTGAATATTAATGACCAGCCCATGATTCGCATGGGTATTCGCAAACAAACGGGGGCCAACACCGTAGAGGTTTCGAGACAGATAGAAGCGGAAGTTGCGCGAATTAATGAGTCAAGAGATGATTTGAACCTGCTGGTTGTCATTGATCAAAGCGATTTTATTCAAAATTCCATAGATAATGTTCAGCAATCTGCAGTATGGGGAGCGCTGCTTGCCATCTTTATTCTCTACCTGTTTCTCAGAAACGGGTCAACCACGTTCATTATATCACTGGCAATTCCCGTATCCATTATTGCCACATTTGGCCTGCTCTATTTTACCGGTTTAACGCTGAACCAGATGAGTTTTGGAGGGCTCGCACTGGGGGTTGGCCTCATTGTTGATAATGCCATAGTGGTTCTGGAAAATATTGTGCGGCTCAGGAGCAATGGAAAATCGCTGATTGAGAGCTCATTAACAGGTACGCGAGAAGTAGCCGGCGCTATTGTTGCATCCACTATCACAACCTCGGTCATCTTTTTACCTGTAGTATTTATGCAGACGATTACAGGAACCCTGTTCCAGGAGCTGGCGCTGGTGGTAGTATTTGCGCTTTTCTGCTCACTTCTCGTGGCACTTACGCTTGTGCCCATGCTCGCCAGTAAATTTATGAGCATAAAGCCCGACAACGACGAAAATGCCAAAAAGAAAGGCCGTTTCCAGCTTTTGTTTGAGCGGTTCGAAAACAGATATAAGGCTTTTCTGAGAACAGCTATACAGAGAAAGTATACTGTGTTTGGTATTTCAGCTCTTCTGATAGCATTTTCTGTTTATGGCGCCGGTTTTATTGATACGGAACTCGCACCTCAGACCGAAGCCGACGAAATTAGTATCGATTTTTATCTGCCAGACGGCATGAATATCGCGGTTGCCAATGAGTATCTTACAGAGCTCAAGAATAAAGTGACCGCCATTGCCCCGATGGACCAGATAAAATATATGACCACCGAAGTGCGAAACGGTAACGCGGAAGTTGAGCTTGCACTGGTGGATGAGGATGAACGAACGATAAATTCATACGAACTGGCAGATCAGATACGAAATGAGATTGATGGCAGTATTCCTGGCGGCTTTTTCCGTGTGCGTGCACAAACCGGTCTCTGGATTTTAAGAAGGATTTTTGGTTCGGGCGGCGATGAGGCCGTTCAGGTACAGCTGCGGGGATATGACATAGAAACATCGAACGAACTGGCCGATGAGATTCGCAGGAGGATGGCGAGGGTACCCGAAGTGAGGGGCGTACGTTCAGACCGCGAAGAGGGCCGTCCTGAACAGAATATTGTTTTTGACAGAGAAAAAATCTCCGAGCTTGGATTAACCGGACGTGAAGTAGCCCAGGCCGTTCAGGCGAATGTTGGCGGCGTGCGGGCCGGTGTATTTCGTGAGGGGGGAGATGAGTTTCCGATTACCGTTCGCCTGCAGGAGCAGGACCGAATGAGCGTGCTCGACCTGGAAAATATCGCTGTTCGGTCGGCAGGAGGGGAGACCGTACCAATCTCTACCGTTATTGACCAGGAAGCATCGCGCGGGCCCGTTTCCATAAACCGAATAAATGGCCAGCGCGTAACCTATATTACCGCGAACCTTGAAAGCGGTGTTCCACTGGGTGAAGCCGTTCAGAAAATACAGGCAGAACTGAGCGACCTATCCATGCCAACCGGCTACTCCATTATTTACGGAGGTGAGTATGAGGAGCAGCAGAAAGCACAGGCTGACTTTATAATATCTATTCTAATGGCACTGGTGCTGATCTACATGGTAATGGCTGCCCAGTTCGAACGGTTCCTGGATCCGTTGATCGTGATGTTTGCCGTGCCTGTTGCAATCGTTGGTATAATCCCCACGATGCTGCTAACGAATACAACCTTTAATATGCAGAGTATTATGGGGGTAATTATGCTTGTGGGAATTGTGGTTAACAACGCCATAGTGCTTGTGGACTATATTAACCTCAAGCGGCGGGAAAATAATATGAGCCTTTTGGAGGCCGTTGTGGAGTCGGGAAGGCTGAGACTGCGTCCCATCCTGATGACTACATTAACGACCGTTCTGGGGCTTCTTCCACTATCATTTGGATGGGGAGCCGGAGGTGAGATTCAGGCATCCCTGGCACGTGTTGTAATTGGCGGCCTAACCGCATCCACATTGATTACGCTTGTGCTGATACCCGTTGTTTATATATCGGCGAACCAGATAAAAGAGTATGTGGCAGAGAAAAAAGCGGAATTTCTGAGATCTAGAGAAGCCGTTGTTCATGAAGCCGCACAGTAAACAAATCAGTAAATATTGAGATACAATTAGAAGCCGGATTCCGGGACATATTCCCGGGGCCCGGTTTTTTTAGTTCTGTGAACTGAATAAACGGTATACACAGACTGTAGAATAATTGAATGATAATTGCCCAATAGGAGATGATCGCGTGGAGATATTGAGCTTTAAGAGCTGAGGTGAGACATTGATTTTTGATCAACCAATATGAATTTACCACGATTTCGGTATCAGATCCAAAAGAGATTTGATTTGAATGACTAACGATAATTTGTGTAAATTAAACTCGTCTAATATATAAGTAATATAAGTTTAGAACCATTAATTAGAAGGAAGAAATGCCAAGAAAAATTGGATCATTAACCCTCTATTCCGTTGATGATCTGCACGAACTGCTGGGAATTAGTAAAATGACCCTTCGTGCCTATCTGAGGGAAGGACGTTTGAAAGGCAGAAAACTGGGAGTTCAGTGGTTTGTCACTGAAGAAGCTATACGAGACTATTTTGACCAGGGAGATGAGAAGGCACAGCAGCAGAAAAGACAGGAGAAGACTCCGCAGAAAAAAATTGTGTATGTGGTTCAGGGCGTTAACGACCTGGTTAGCGAAACGGAGGAATGCGCCACCATTTCTGAAACGATAGAGTGTCTGGAGAGTCAGGCCATCATTAGTCTTTTCCAGGTGCAAATAACCGATGCCGAAACCGGGGAGATACAGGAAATTATTAAAGCACGTGATTTTATTGAGAGGTATTCAAAATGAGTGGTAGTACGAAGCTGAACCAGACGTTTTTGCAAAAAATTCAGTTCGGAGACGAACCGGAGGACATCTATTACTGCCTGATTGATAAAAAGATTAGCCCTGACGGATTAGACGTAGATAAGATGCGGCTGACCGATCCGCGAAATATCGACAGGCAATTTCGGGAACAGGGCTGCCTGCTGATGTTTACAGGTGATGAAATTGCCTCCCTCATAAACAGGGGAGAACTTGATGCGGAAAAACTTCATCAATCCCTGTTTGAAACAGCCGTGCGGGAGAACATCATCAAGCTGGATTAGAAAGCAATGCACTGCTGAAAAAGATGTAAGAGTGCGGTCATTATTTAGGGCATCCTCAGACGAAAATAATCTATTGCAGCCCAGTGAGTTATTGAAATATCTTTCATTATAAATGCAAGGAAAAATGACAGATTGTGCAAACTTCTCACCATTTTAGAGTCCAATTTTCGAAAATAATGGACAAAATTTGAACATATTTCCCTATGACTACGGCTCAAAGTCGCTTGAACCTCAACCTAAAGCTTCTGAAGGGCTATTTTAAAAGCTGAAATTTATAATCTTTTTGAGATCCGACTTTTTGAGGAAGCCCTATTTAATATTGAACAGAGTAATCTTTACAAGCCTTCATCTTAAGGTGACTTTGTGCTTTCCAACGAGCTATTAGGAACTAAAATAAACAATTCTTTGGCCATCCCTTTATCAAAATGGAGTAATCTTAATTTCCGGAACTATATTTATTACAGAGTCAGCAGTCATGTCAACAAGAATATTGCCTCTGTAACCTGGCTCCAAGTAAACATCAACTAAAAGTTTTTGTTTGCCTGAATGATTTATTTCTATGTGTGATTCACCTGAAACAAATACATTTGTTGACTTCGATTCTCCAGACGATAATGAACCTAAAAAGTATTTATTACCAGTTACATTTAATTCCAATGAATCAATAGCAATGGTATCATGATTTTTTATTGTAACTTCGACACCGTTAGAGTTACACCCGGTAAAGAAAAATAATAAAAATAACATTTTAGCAATCGTATAGACCAGTGCATAATTCTTCATTTTCATAACTTTTTATAATTTCATTGATTAATTCTTGTACAGAACTAACATTGGAACCTATTTCTATTCCTTTCGAATTATTATACAGATCCATATTGGTTTCGAGAGGATTAGATGATTCAGTTTCATGTGCATCAGTCCATGCTTTTGCTACATCTGCATCATATTCGAGTGCTATGCGACCACTCCAAGAAGCATGACGAAGAGCATCTTGAGGACCATTATGAGAACCTGTACTTTCCACCTGCAAAGCCCAAGAGGATGCCCATTCTGCATATTGCCCAACATTATAACACTGGCCTGGGCTCAACCAGCATAATGCTTTTTCCTCTTCAGTTAATTGATTGAAATATTCAGGTTCAATCCCTGGAGGAACAGCTGGGGTTGAACCACCCCCGCCATCAAAACATGGTTCGGTAGGGTCACAAAGACCCGGATCATCTGAAGGAAAACCATTGTCACCTCCACCACCTCCTCCGCCAGGGCTATCTTCAACGTAAAAATAATATGCACAAAAAGGGCCCAAATTACTACAATCGTAGTAGTAATCACCTTCTTCATTATATCTGCAAACGGTAACAGAGTACCAATTCCCACATTCCCAACTTCCAGATTTATTATTTGACTGCATATTATTTTTAGGAGGAGTTTCCGAGGTCTCTTTACGACTTTCCATCCAGGAGTTCTTACCAAACTCCCTCAGTTGTTGTTCCAGTAGTTTTTCGGCAAGCTCACTATTTGGAATCATGCATTGTGCAACTCGTACAATGCTGTTTTTACCTCCCCAAACACCTGCTTTTTCGCCAGCATTTTGGCTCCCAAATGAAAATGCTTTAAAAATGGTCTTTCCTTTAGCTTTTTCGACAGCGGGTTTTGGGAAATGAACCCAGAAGGCCTGGTTCCAGTAGTTAAACTCCGCTTCATCATCAGCTAAAGTGCTTATCAAACAAGAGTAAGGAGACACCTTATGATTAGTGGGCGCTTTCGCTTTCTGCTGGGTTGTCTGTTGCTTGGGTACCAACAGAAGCTCGTCAATTTCAATTGCTTCTTCATCTGTCAAATTGTTAAACTCGCAACCTGTCAAGGTCAATCCCAAAAGTAAAAAACCGAAGAGCAATATTTTCTTCATTATTATCAAATATGGTTTACATTATTAATCACATCACATCATTATGATAAATTTATACTAGACTATTCTAAACACCCCTTGTTACAGTCCATTTTGTAATTGGTTATAATTTATTGCGTCAAAACATATAATTAAGAGATTCTAATAATCCGTGCGAATTCGTTTTAGGATATTGTAAAATCCTTGAAATAACAAGTATATATTATAATTTATCAGTAGTGTTAGGTAAAAGACAATGCCGCCTGGCAGCCGACCGGAGAATACGATTTAGCCGACTTGGTCGATCCTGGAGTCCAAAAAAACGAACAAACAAGCGTTACCACCGATGGCCAGCAAATACAGTTGCGTCGTATTGCCTATTATCACGCCAACCAGGACAGAACCTACATTTTCCTGACCAACAACCAAGAGCTGGCCCCCGACAAAATCCTCGAGATCTACAAAAACCACTGGCAGATAGAGTCCATGTTTAAGTGTCTTAAGCAAATCTTTCTCTTAAAGTATTTCCTGGGCGACTTCTAAAATGCCATTGAAATTCAAATCTGGGTGAGCCTGATCGCCCAGTTCCTGATGCTGGTGGTTCAGCGAATAGCACAGCCCAGGTGGGCTTTTTCCAATATGGTTGGGGTCATTCGCTACCACCTGACTAATTATATTGACTTGTTTAACTTTTTGAGGGATCCCGAACAATCCTGGAGGCAGCTCACCACCAAACCGTCTGATCAAGATACTCTGTTCGGTTAAATACAGGGGTTCTGACTGCTTTACTCTTGAAAAACACACTCAGATATCCATTCGCATAGATTAAATGGGTTTGATACATTTTAAGGCTCTATGTTGATTTGTGTGGGTAAGGTACAAAAATGTTACTATTGGATGGACAAAGCAACCAGCAATTAAAAGAGGATATACCATTGAATAGTAAAGAACTTTTTTCCCTTGCCTTAGGCT